>Ga0116158_10000460_pt1 | contig 40091 bp, 36 predicted proteins | sample AD_UKC052_MetaG_FD_89883 | JGI IMG/M metagenome (GOLD analysis project Ga0116158, IMG submission 89883) | Active sludge microbial communities of municipal wastewater-treating anaerobic digesters from USA - AD_UKC052_MetaG | ecosystem: Engineered > Bioreactor > Anaerobic > Digestate | place: USA... | reverse complement strand
TTGTCCTCAGAACCCTTAATGAAGAATGATACGGTCATCGGCACCATGGGGAAAACACAGGGGGTCAACAGTGCTGCAAATCCCCAAAGGATAGCCTCAATAATCATAGCCCAAAGCGAACCGCCCCTGGTAGCCCTTTCGGGGGCTGACATCTGCACTTCACCATCCGGTGATGAGACAGTAGAAACCTCGTCAAACTCTTCCTGAGTTAGCACGGGCTCTTCCCGGGCTGCTGCATCCTGTACTTCCGATGCAAGGAAGGGCGCTTGCAGTTCTATCTTCATCGTGTAGTCGTCCGGAGGAGTACAGCTGGTGTTATCACAAGTCATCCACTCCACTTCCACCTCTACGGTAGCTTTCGGAACTGCAAGCTTCACCTTCTGGACAAAAGTGACGCTCTTCTCGTAGTAGCCTATTACCATACCGAACATCGGATCATCCACCTTGATGGGTTTCTCGATGGAACTTATCTCTCCCACCTTGGTCACACCATTGGGAAGGGTAAAGATAAATGTTGTGGCATTAGGACCGTTTTCATAAGGCCCCATATCGTACATATGCCATCCCGGGGCAATGGAGGCTGTTATTTTTATGTCGAATGTGTTATCGCCAGTAGCCTCCGAAGCAATTTTCCAGGAAACAAGATCCGACTGTGAGAATGCTACCATTGAAATTCCCGACAGGAGTGTCAGGACGAGAAACAGTTTTTTAATGAATCGCATCATTATTGCATTGTTATTATAAATAGAGACACATTTACGATAAGTGCTCATTACTCCGTGATATTATGGCCCAAAGATAACCAAATTGTCAAAACGATGGAAAAATTATTACCTTTGTTATGAAATGTTAAAGCAGACATTACAACAGACACAAACCACAAAGCTCTCACCGCTCCAGATTCAGACCATCAAACTTCTGGAGCTTCCCATGTTGGAACTGGAGCAAAAGATACAGAGGGAGATTGAAGAGAATCCTGTCCTGGATGAAGTGATACCTGAATCCGAGGAAGAGGAGGCAGCGAATGTTGCCCTAGACTCATACGACCGGGATGATCCTACACCCTCATACAAACTTCATGTCAATAATCAAGGTAAAGATCTCAAGCCTCAATACAACACATTTTCCGTCCAGGAAAGCTTTCACCAGAATCTTATAAAACAACTAGGTTTCTGCTCGCTGGACGATAGAAAGAGGCAAATTGCCACCTTCATGATAGGAATGCTTGAGGACGACGGCTACCTCAGGCGCGATCTGGACTCCCTTACGGATGATATCGCTTTCCGTCTGGGTATTGAAACCACCGAAGATGAACTTGAGGAGATCCTCTTTATAATACAGGAATTTGAGCCTGTTGGCGTTGGTGCAAGAGACCTTAGGGAATGTCTTCTATTACAAATTGCTGCAAAGAATCAAACCCCCTCCCAACAACTTGCCGAGACCATTCTCCGGGACTATTTCAACGAATTCTCCCGAAAACACTATCCCAAAATCATGTCCCGGCTGGGTGTCACAAATGATGAGCTTAAAGAGGCTATTGAAGAGATCCAGCGCCTCAATCCCCGTCCCGGCGGACAGATTGACGACTCTTACTCAGAGCAAACTCAACAGGTGATTCCGGATTTCATCCTGGAGTTGAGAGAAGGCGAACTGGTAATGTCAATGCCCCGATACTCCATACCGGAGCTTAGAGTCAATAAACGCTACGCGGATATGTTGATCAAGGGCTCTAACGCGAACACCAAAGCAGGCAAAGATGCAGTGGTGTTCGTGAAAAAGAAACTCGACGATGCAAAATGGTTCATCGAAGCTATAAAGCAGCGTCAAAACACTTTGCAAAACACAATGAACGCCATAATAGACTTCCAGAGAGAATACTTTATGGATGGTGACGAGACCAAACTCAAGCCAATGGTACTCCGCAACATTGCTGAAAAGGCCAATCTTGATATTTCGACCATCTCCAGAGTGGTCAATTGCAAATATATACAGACTCATTTCGGTATTTTTCCGCTGAAATATTTCTTCTCCGAAGGCCTTCTCAACGAAGATGGAGAGGAAGTTTCCACACGCGAGATTAAAAATGTACTTGTCCGGATTATCGACAACGAGGACAAAACAGCTCCGCTGACGGACGAGAGCATAGTTGAAGCCCTTTCGGAAAAGGGTTACAAGGTTGCCAGACGTACGGTTGCCAAATATCGCGACCAACTGGGCATACCCGTAGCCAAACAAAGAGTGGAATTATTATAATTATTCAGGAAATCATGACATTAATCAAGACTATCTATCTGGGTAACCTGCGTACAGAGGCGGAGCATCTTGACTCCGGCAGCAAACTCATCACCAGCGCCCCAAAAGACAACAACGGAGACGGACTTCTATTCTCCCCCACCGACCTTTTCGCCACCTCTCTCGGCAGCTGTATGCTGACCATAATCGGAATGACCGCCCGTACCTACGGATTCTCGATTGACGGTACCACCATCACCACTGAAAAGATAATGGGCACAAATCCACGCCGTGTTGTGGAACTACGTCTTGACATAAAATTCCCTGAAGGCATGGAATACTCTCAAAAGGAGAAGACCCTCATCATAAATTCTGCGAAAACCTGCCCGGTGGCGAACAGTATTGATCCGGCTATTAAAAAAGTGGTAAATTTTATTTGGTAAGCTCCCACTCGGTACCTTCTTTGGTATCCTTGATTTGAATCCCGATCGCTTTGAGTTCATCCCGGATCCGGTCGCTTTCATCCCAGTTCTTTGCAGTTTTTGCTGCATTGCGGTGCTCAATTATCATATCCATAAGACCACCTATGACCGACTCTGCAACTGAGTCCTGACGGTCATCAGTCAAACCCAGCACATCCGATACAATCTCCGTAAAGAGTTTGGCCAGTGTATCGTAATCGGCATCATTGAGCACCTCTCCTCTATCTTTGGCACCATTTACAATCTTCACTGCCTCAAAAAGAGAAGAGAGAGCCACAGGTGTATTCATATCGTCAAGTAGCGCCTCGTAGATCTCCTCTTCAATGGAAGTAACTTGATTCAATCGGGGAGCGTCGGCCGAATGCTTGAGTGAAACGACATCCTTAGCCACCTGCATAAGGCGTTTAAGTCCCTTTTCGGCAGCCTGTAAAGCCTCGTTACTGAAATCCAAAGTGCTCCTGTAATGTGCCTGAAGTATGAAAAACCTGATAGTCATAGGCGAGTAGGGCTGGTCCAGGGCTTCGTGTTTACCCGCAAACAACTCTTCCAGTGTGATAAAATTGCCTTTGGACTTACCCATCTTCTGACCATTGATGGTAATCAAATTGTTATGCACCCAGTAATTGACACCGCCTTTACCTCGCGAGGCAACATTCTGGGCCAGTTCACATTCGTGATGCGGAAATATCAGGTCCATACCGCCGCCGTGAATATCAAACTCCTCTCCGAGATACTTTTCGCTCATTGCCGAGCACTCCAGATGCCAACCCGGAAATCCTACACTCCAAGGGGAAGGCCAGCGCATGATATGCTCGGGCGGGGCCTTTTTCCAGAGGGCAAAATCGTTAGGGGAACGTTTGTCATCCTGACCGTCCAGTTCGCGGGAACCGGCCATCATATCATCGATGATACGGCCTGAAAGTACTCCATACGTGTGTACACGATCATATTTTTCAACATCAAAATATACCGAACCATTGCTGATATAGGCATATCCGGCATCGAGGATTGTTTTGACAAGCTCGATCTGTTCGATGATGTGGCCTGAAGCCCTGGGCTCAATTGAAGGACGCAGCACATTGAGTTGCTTCATCGCCTCATGGTATCTCAATGTATAGGTTTGTACCACCTCCATAGGCTCCAAAGCCTCAAGTCGGGCTTTTTTTGCAATCTTGTCCTCACCTGTGTCGGCATCATTTTCCAGGTGGCCAACATCGGTTATATTGCTCACATATCTCACTTTGTAGCCCAGGTGTCTGAATAGCCGGAAAAGCAAATCGAAAGTAATGGCGGGTCTAGCATGGCCGAGATGTGGGTCACCATATACGGTGGGGCCGCAGACATACATTCCGACATAACCGGGATTTACAGGTTTAAAGATGCGTTTTTCCCTTTTGAGGGTATCGTAGAGAAATAAATCACGAGCCATAATCATCTGTTTTTTGCACTAAACTACAATGTTGGTTGCAGTAAACTACAAATTTAACAACTTTCGGCAATATTCGGCTCGCTATTGCCGAAAGTTGAGCCAAAATGTAAGACCGCACTAATCCGCCGGAGGCACTACGGTCACTTTGCTGGCCAAAATCTCCATAAACTGCCGTTCGTCACCACTGCTGGATGTGTACCTGACATTGCGAATGCGCCCTATGACCGAGACCAGAAGGCCTTTGCGTATGAGCGAAAAATCAGCAATATTACGTCCGCTCCAGGCTGTAATGTTGTGCCAGGTGGTCTCCTCCTTAATTTCGCCTTTTTTGTCCTTGAATGTCTCATTGGTCGCAAGAGAGAATCTGGCAACCTGTGAGTCACCCACGTCATTGATTTTCGGGTCGTAGCCTACATGTCCTTTCAACTCTACCCGATTGATAAATGTACTTTTCATAATAATTGGTTTTTATTTCAAAGACAAAGAAAAAGAGATCAGGAGCCACTATCAATACTCTAAACATTTATATCCGTTTCGATATGTTTTAATACGTTAAAATTGCTTTTTCAACAGCCACTTGTAAATATTTTCGAGTATTTTTGTCATTAAAAATAAACTATATATCAATTTAAACAGAAGATCTTTATGGGTACAAAAGGAAACTGTAAGAGATGTGGCGAAATATTCACGGGTAGGAGCGACAAGGTCTTCTGCTGCGACGGTTGCAGGAACGATTATCACAATTATCTCCGCAGGGAGCGCAACAAAGGGATGAATCGGGTAAACCGCATACTTTCGCGCAACCGCGAAATCATACGTTCTCTGCTTGCCGAAGGCATTGAGAGTATCGGCACCAGAGAGTTGAGCATGCTCGCTTTCGATTTCACTCATTTTACTTCGATGGATAAACGAATTCTCGGACGCACGTGCTACCACATCTACGAATATTGTTATTATTATTCCGCCAACGGCGAAGTGCATTTCTCATCCAAGGAATGAGTTTTTTTGACTTAAATTCGCTAACTTTGAAATTCTGAAACAAATTATTACGCAAAATATGAAACTAACCAAAACACTGACTGCGGCATCACTTGCCGCTCTGATGCTTATTTCCTGCACAATGAAAGAAAATCCTTTGCTACAAACATCCAGACACCCCTATCAGGCTCCGGCCTTCGACAAAATCAAAATAGAGCACTACAAACATGCATTCATTGCAGCCATCGAAGAGGCCAAAGCCGAGATTCAGCTCATTGCAGACAATACCGAAGAACCTACTTTTGCCAATACCATAGAGCCACTCAACACTTCCGGACGCACACTCAATACCGTTGCGGGCATATTCTTCAACCTCAATCAAGCCTGTACCAATGCGGAGATGCAGAAAATTGCCGAAGAGGTCGCCCCTATGATGACCGAATACAGCATGTCCATCATCCTCAACCCCGTGCTTTTCCAAAAGGTAAAGGCAGTCTATGAGATGAAAGATAGCCTTCAACTCAACCAGGAGCAGGCAAAACTGCTGGAAGAGAGCTACAAATCCTTCACCCGTAACGGAGCCAACCTTCCGGACGACAAAAAGGCAGAATACGCACGACTGCAGGAGGAACTTTCAGTTACCACCCTCACATTCGGACGCAATGTACTCAATGCCACTAATGCATATATACTTAATATCACTGACGAGGCCGACCTTGCCGGCCTTCCCGACTATGTCAGGGAAATGGCTGCAGCAGATGCGCAGGCCAAAGGCAAAGAGGGATGGGTCTTTACCCTCGATCAGCCGAGCTACAGTCCCTTCCTGAAGTACAGCACCCGCCGCGAGCTGCGTGAACAAATCTGGAAAGCATACAACAGCAAATGCATAGGCGGAGAGTTTGACAATACTGCAAATATCCGGAAGATAGTGGATCTCCGCATCCGCATAGCTCAGCTGCTGGGGTATGAGACCTATGCCGATTATGCACTTGAGGATAGAATGGCTAAAAACCCCGCCACAGTTAATAATTTCCTTGCCGATCTGATGCAGAAATCCCTTCCTTTTGCAAGACGTGACGTAGCCGAAATCCAGGCCTATGCCAAAGCCAACGGCTTCGAAGAACAACTAATGCCCTGGGATTTCTCATACTGGTCGGAAAAATTCCAGGAAGAGAGATATTCGCTGAATGAAGAGCTGCTCAAGCCCTATTTCGAGCTCTCAAGTGTCCAGGCAGCCATTTTTGACCTGGCCGAACGTCTCTACGGACTGAAATTCGAGGAGAATCCTAAATTGCCCGTATATTATCCCGACGTAAAGGTATTCGAAGTAAAGGATGAGAACGACAGATTTATGTCTCTGCTCTACATTGACTATTTCCCACGCGAGAGCAAGAGAGGCGGCGCATGGATGACCTCCTTCAGGGAGCAGGGCTTCTACAACGGCGTCGAAGAGAGACCTCATGTGTCATTGGTAACTAATTTCACCAAACCTACTTCCGATACTCCATCTCTGATTACCTTCTATGAGTTCACCACTATCCTCCACGAATTCGGGCACGCACTCCACGGCATACTGGCAGAGGGTACTTATAGTACTTTAACAGGCACCAACGTCGCCCGCGACTTTGTGGAACTTCCCTCTCAGATTATGGAAAACTGGGCATACGAGCCGGAGTATCTGAACTCTTTTGCGAAGCATTACCAGACAGGCGAGGTAATTCCTCAGGATCTGATCGATAAAATTATTGCAGCAAAGAATTTCCTCGCAGGATATATGAACGTACGTCAGCTCAACTACGGGCTTACCGATATGTCCTGGCATAATGTCACATCTGTGCCTGAGGCCTCTGTAGTGGAGTATGAGCAGGGAGTTCTTGCGAATTCGGCCGTACTGCCTGCAATCGAAGGTATCGTCTTTTCGCCTTCTTTCAGCCATATTTTCTCAGGAGGATATGCCGCCGGCTACTACTCCTATAAATGGGCTGAGGTGCTCGAAGCTGATGCTTTCTCGCTCTTCAAGGAGAGAGGCATTTTCAACAGAGAGGTGGCTGCTGAATTCCGCGATAAAATCCTCTCCAGAGGAGGCATCGAAGATGCCGATGTATTATTCCGCAACTTCCGCGGAAGGGATCCCAAGCCGGAGGCCCTTCTCGAGAAGCTCGGTATGAAATAGCAAAAACCAACCCTTTAATCTATACTAGTTATGAAGAAAATTTTTTTGTATATTATGGCTGCAACGTTACTTCTAGGTAACGGTTGCGGTAATCAAGAGAAGCAAACTCAGAATGATATGAATAATGAAGTAATTGAAACTATTATGGCACGTCGCAGCATCAGGGCATACCAGCCTCAGGCTGTTGAACGCGAAATTATGGACCAGATCGTAAAATGCGGCATCAACGCTCCAAATGGGATGAATGCACAACCCTGGGAGGTCCGCATTGTTGACAACCCGGAGTTTATTGATGGTGTCACCAAGATCTATGTAGAAAAGATGAAACAGGATCCGCGCAGAGCAAAAATGGTGGAAGACCCCTCTTTCAAAAACATGTTCAGAAATGCTCCTACGGTGGTCTTTATAGCTCTCGGTGACAGCAGGTTCGCTTATATCGACTGCGGTCTGATGGCCCAGAACATGATGCTTGCAGCCAAATCACTTGGAATCGGCTCCATTGCACTCGGAAGTCCGGTTGACTTTTTTAAGAGTGAAGAGGCCGCAGAGTATTATAAAAGGCTGGAGTTTCCCGATAATTACACACTTGCGCTCGTCTTGGGATTCGGTTATCCGGATGAAAGTCCCGATGCCAAGCCCAGGGATGAGAGTAAGATCCGCTGGATTGAGTAAGGATGATACCTTATGAAATAGAAGAGACTCTTCCTACTGAAAATTGGATAGTGGGTGATGTAAAGGCGGGGTTTCCCTCGCCTGCGGAGGATATTCACGAAAAACTGGATCTGATCAAGCTGCTGGTGCGCAATCCTGCCTCAACTTTCTTTTTCCGGATAGATGGTGTTTCAATGGTGGACGCCGCAATGGATGAAGGCGACATCATCATAGTTGACAAGAGCATAGAGCCTTTCAACGGCTGTATGGCTGTCTGCTATATCGACGGCGGCTATACGGTTAAAAGAGTGGAAATCCACGGTAAAGAACTGCACCTGCTGCCTGCCAACGAGAACAACATCTCCTATAAGCCTATTATCGTTACTCCCGACAACCAGTTCATGGTCTGGGGGCTGGTAACCTATGTTATCAAAAAGGTCTGACCGCTATTATGTATGCGCTGGCCGACTGCAACAACTTTTTTGTCTCGTGCGAACGGGTCTTCAGGCCCGATCTCAACGGGAAGCCGGTCATTGTGCTCTCCAACAACGACGGTTGCGCCGTAGCGCGCAGCAATGAAGCCAAGGCTCTCGGCATAAAAATGGGAGTTCCTTTCTTCAAAATACGTCATCTGATTGAGAAACACGGGATTATAGTTTTCTCAGGAAATATGGCACTCTACGGCGATATGTCGCGTAGAGTGCGTCTGACCCTGCAGGAATTTGCCCCCTCATTGGAGGTCTATTCTATAGATGAGGTATTTCTCGACCTGCACGGGATGCAGATTGAAGATTTCAGCAGTTATGCAAGGGAGATATCACGCATCTGCCTGCGCGATACCGGTATTCCGGTTTCAATCGGCATCTCCCCCACCAAGACTCTGGCAAAAATAGCCTCCAAACTCTGCAAACAATATCCGAAGTTGCGAGGAGGGTGCTATATGCATCGTCCGGAGGATATTGAGAAGGTGCTACGGAAGTTTCCGGTAGAGGATGTATGGGGCATCGGACGCAAAACCACTCCCAAACTCTATCAGAGAGGCATTCGAACCGCTTTCGACTTTGTCAAAATGGATGAGGAGAGAGTACGTGCGCTTATGGGCATTACCGGAGTACGTACGCATAGGGAATTGCGAGGCATCCCCAGTATCAAGTTTGAGGATAGCGTCGTTACTAAACAATCGATATGTGTTTCCAGCAGTTTTTCGAAAGAAATCACCGATTGCAGGGATTTATGCAGCCAAGTGGCCAATTTCGCCGCCAAAGCGGCGGAAAAGCTTCGCGGACAAGAGTCTGTTGCCTTTGAAATGGTGGTCTTTGCGATGACCAATCGCTTCCGCGAAAATGCCCCTCAAGCCTATAAAAGCCTACTCGTACCCTTTGTCGAACCTACCTGCGAGCAACGCACCATAGTCGGAGCAGCCGTTGCCGTCACAAGAGAACTCTATAATGCCCGTATGTCTTACAAAAAAGCCGGTGTGGTCATTACTCGTCTGGAGCAACGCAACCAAATCACAGGCTCACTCTTCGAAGATAGCGAAGCAGCTGAACGAGAATCTCGTATTTCTTACCTTATCGACTCAATAAATCAACAGTACGGCCACGGCTCAATCCGTATCGGTGCTCAAGGAGATGGAAGCATACATAAGTTAAGTGAACACCGTTCCCCGCACTATACAACCCTCTGGAGTGACATTCCCACAGCGAGTATCTGAGAATCCCGCGATCAACAGCAATATTCTCATTGCGAATTTGTGAGTCATTCTACAATTTGTAACGACATCCATAGTGCGAGAATGTTAGTCTACCTCACCTACCGGCCCAAACATTCAGATAATTGTCTTATTTTCGCGGTTGCAACTTAAAACTATAAAGGATAAAGATAATGAGCTCAAAACTTAAAGTTGGAATGAAGTATGTTCTGGAGCATACCGTAAGGGAAGATGAGACTGCTTTCAATTATGATTCGGGAGCAATGCACGTCTATTCTACTCCGGCAATGATCGCGCGAATGGAGTGTGCTGCACATACGATGTTGATGGAAGCGGGTCTGGATAGTGTGGGTACCATTGTAAATATTGAACACAAAAAAGCCTGTAAACCCGGTACAGTCGTTGTCGCTGAGGCTCTTTTGACGGAGATTGACGGTAAACGCATTACTTTTGATGTAAAAGTAACCGACCGGGAGGGCAATATCCTCGGTGAGGGCACTCACGGTCGGTACATTATAGATCCGGAACGTTTTATGCAGAAAATCGGGTAAAAATTACTCCTTTAACATTTCCAATATTTTCAAACGGAAAGCATATTCGTATTTTGCTTGTGCCTGTTCGCTCAAGACCTGTGTAAGGTTGCTTTTAGCTTGAAAGAGTTCGTAGGCATTCGCACGACCGGTGTCGAACTTCTCCTGTGCAAATCTAAAGGCTTCTCTACTCGCTTTTTCTGACTTTTGTGTTGCTTTCCATTTGCTTTGAGCACCTACTGCATTGTGAAATGCCTGCTCGATGCGCTTTCTAAGTTCTATCTTAACCTTATCCATTTCAATGCGACTGTTTTCCACAGCAAGTTCTGCCGTGCGGATATTATTGCGTGTTTGAAACCTGTTGAAAATTGGAATACGCAAACTAAAACCGAGGGCATTACTCATATTATTGCGAAATTGTGAACTGAAAGGATCATTTGGCCGCTCACTCATTTTATAATATCCGGTACCCATATTGGCACCGAACGATAATGTGGGATAGAGTTGCGATTTTGCCATAAGCACACCCTTCTCACTGCTTTTCAGGCGATATTCAGAGGCTCGGATTTCGGGACGAACCATCAATGCTTGCCGGTAAACATCCGTTGGAGACAACAACATTTCGTTCTTTATTATTTCCTCTACAGGTGGCACTATAACATCGAAACTTGAGAAATCATCAAGCTCCATAATTTGTGCTAAATCGAGCAACGCCAATTTCAAATTGCTTTCTGCCTGTACCCTGTTTTGCTCTTCGCGTGCACGTTGCGCCTCCAATTCGTAAATTTCACCTTCTGCCATTTTCCCGCTTTGGATAAGTTCATTACGACGAAAAATGTTTTCCTCGGTTAGGGCGAGTTGTTCATTGGCGATTTGCAAAAGTTCTTTTTGAAGTAAAACTTGCAGAAAAGCGGTAGCCACGCTCATTTCTATATCGTCTTTAAATCTCTCTACATCTGCTTCCGCTGCACTCAGGTCAGCACGCTTAGCATCTATGTTGTGTTTCATACGCAATCCGTCAAAAAGCGTAATATCTGCTCCCAATCCAAAGGATGTCTGAGCCGAGTTGGTGTTTTGATAGATATTATCAAGTCCGATAGAGCGCCCGAAAATGAAGTTTTGGCCCGCTTGTGCGTTGAGGCTGGGTAATAAATCATTTCGTGCCTGCGTATAAGCAATTTTGCGCTGCACTCTGTTAAGTTCCTGTTGCTTTATTGTACGATTATTTTGTAAGGCAATCTCTATACACTCTTTTAGGGTGTATTGCTGCGCCATTCCCGTCAAGGAAATGGTTAAGAATAGTGCTATTATTATTTGTCTCATTTTTTTACTCTCGATTACTAATTATTCATTACTCGATACTCAGAACTACTATTTCTTCTTCTCAATAATCTCATTACCACGTACTTTGTCGTCCAATTTCAATCCATCGATGATTTCGATATTGATACCATCTGACAGGCCCACAGTGACATATTTGCGGTCAAACTCTTGCGGGCTTTCAGTTTTTACTACATAAACAAATGAGGAATCGTTACTGAATTCAATGCATGTTTCGGGAATCATCAGCACATCGGCTTTTCTCTCCAAAACGATATCGGCATTTGCACTATACCCTGCACGGATGAAGACATCTGCCGGCATCTCCATTTTAGCCTTCATCTCAAATAAAATGGCTCCGCTCTCTTCGGTGGCTTTTGGCGAAACATACTCCAATATCGCCGAAATGTTCTTATCCTGAATGGCACCAATCGTTATCTCCATAGGCATTCCTGTTGAGAGTTTGCCAACTTCCGTTTCATCAATTTTTCCAACAAAGAGCATATCGTTCAGATTTGCGATGGAGGCAATGGTGGTGCCGTCATTGAAATTATTGGTTTGTATGACCGAGTTGCCCACTTTTACGGGAATGTCCAGAATTGTTCCGCTCACAGTGGCACGCACCAATGTATTGCTCGATTTTTGGGTGCTTTTTGTCATTCCGGTTTTAACCAAATTAAGGTTGTCAGTGGCCGCCTGTAGCTCTTCCTGGTCGTTTTTATATTGAAGTTGCACCCTTTCAAACTCTTCCCTCGAGATCACCAGATTTTCGTACAGTTTACGGTCACGTTCGTAATTAATCCTACTTTGCTCCGCAGCAAGTTGTGCTCGTGCAACGCGCGATTCTGCTCCGCTCAGATTGACCATATCGGGAACAACTTGAATCTTAGCTATAATATCACCTGCTACAACCTTATCACCTGCCTCTTTATATACTTCGGAAATGATACCCGACATTTGAGGCTTGATTAGAATCTCATTGCGGGGCTCTACTTTACCCGTTGCTACTGTTTTCTTCTCGATAGTGCCTTGAGTGACGGTTTCAATTTGATATGTTTTTTCTACAGGACGCGACTTCTTATAGAGAAATACGAATGTCCCGATAACCAATAGTCCTAAAAGGGCCAATCCTACGATTTTAAATACTTTTTTCATTGTATGTTGTTGTTTTTATTGTTTGTTTCTATTCTTCCGCAATTGCCTCGACAGGCTTAATCATCATGGCGCGTTGGGCGGGAATAAGCCCTGCCAACATTCCGATAACGATTAGAATAATGAGTGATCCCACCGCCATTGTGAAGCTGATTTGCGGATCTTTAAAAAATTGATCACCTTGACTTAGGACTACTCCTACTGCCGAAAGCAACCCCACCCCCAGCACAATTCCGCCAATTCCTGCCAGAACGGTCAATACAACACTTTCACTCAAAATTTGTCCTATAATATTATTCGGTGTCGCCCCCAAAGCACGACGGATACCTATCTCTTTGGTGCGTTCGCGCACGGTTACGAGCATGATGTTGCTGACGCCGACGGCTCCCGCGAGCAATGTGCCAATACCGACGATCCAGATTAGGAGGGAGATACCAATCTCCAGGTTATTAAACATTTTAAATTGCTCTTCGATGTTCATGCTAAAAACCGCCTCTTTGTCGTCAGGTGATATTTGGTGTTGTTGTTTTAAAACTTCCGTGATTTTATCCTGAATACTTCTAACAGCTACACCAGGCTTAGCGGTAGCTGCCAAAAAGTGAATTATATTTCCTTGGTTAAAGGCTTGCTGCATAGTCGTAAAGGGCAACACTACGGTTTCCGCAGTTTGTCCGCCAATGCTCACACCGGATGTGCTTCGTGCCACACCAATAACTTGAAAATAGATCCCATTTACTCGAATCTGCTTTCCTACCGGATTCTCACCATGAAAAAGCACCTCATATACCCTTTCACCGATAACGCACACCTTGCGTTTTTCAGCAATATCTATATCATTGACATATCGGCCGTAGATCATTTTGCTTTTTTCGATCAAATCATATTCGGGATAACAACCTTTTACCAGATAGGACCCTCCCTTATCACCTCGCACTACATTTTTATCACCATTACCACCTCCAAAAAGCACTGGTGACATATATTGCAAATCATCCACTCTATTTCGAATAATAGGTAAATCACTATTTGTCATATTCCAAACACGCCCTTTTCTGAAACCTTTATAGGGCTCCGTCGTACGCTCTGCCATAAAAAAGACCGAATTGGTTGCAAACCCTTCTATTTGCGAGAAAATGCCGGTTTTTAATGCATTTCCCGCGCCCACCATAAGCACAAGCATAAATATGCCCCAAAACACTCCGAATGCCGTGAGGAAACTGCGTGATTTATTGCTCTTAATGGTAATCCATATCTCTTGCCATCGGTCGATATCGAAAAGCAGCATGAACCTTCTCCAAAGGGAGGTTTTCTCAAATTGCGGCTGACTATTTATCTCTTGTTTCATATTATTCTACATCATAATTTTAAACTCCCAACTCAACACTCAGAACTCACCTGTACCTCGTACCCCGCAACCCCTAACCACCGCGCACCCCGTAATTCGCACCCCGCACCACTTCACTCCTGTCTCATTGCCTCTATCGGCTTTATCTTAACAGCTTTCCTGGCAGGCAGATAACCGGCAATCACTCCCGATATAACTAGCAAAACGGTAGCAAAAATGGCGTACCCGATATTTACGGTAGGATTTTTAAATACTGACATTTGCGGACCTCCGTCAGCGCTTTGTGCCACATTTGCAGCCTGCTCCGTAATAAAGTTCATTATCTCTGTAACTCCTATCCCCAAAAACATACCGATGTATCCGAAAATGGCGGTAATGATAATGGATTCCAAAATTATGGAAGTCAATATGGAGGCCGGCGGTGCTCCTATAGCTTTACGAATACCTATTTCACGCGTACGTTCTTTTACCGACACTAACATGATATTACTTACACCCACAATTCCGGCAATAAGCGTGAGAATTCCAACAATGGTTACAAATAGGTTGACTCCACTAAATATTTTCATCGTTTCGATGTAATCGGATTGCGAGTTGTTTACCCAAAGTGCTTGACTGTCTTCCGGATCAAACTTAAGTTGGCGCCCCATAAGATTACGCAATGATTTATTGAATCTTTCATTTTCAGCTGTTGTTTCGAGCCCTTCCACAGTAAAGGAAAGTTGATAGAATTTTTTATCGGTATTAAATACGACTTGCATGGTAGAGAATGGTATATAGGCAACCGGACCGCCCCACTGCTCTTTTTTAGAATTTACACCAATAACTTTAAACATCAGTTGTCCAACCTTTACATATTCTCCTAATGGTGATTTCTCTTTGAAAAGCACCTCTGCCATTTGTTTGTCAATAACGATTACCTTACTCCTCTGAGTATAGTCAAGATGATTGAAAAACCTACCGTTACCCGGCTCAAAAACCAGTTTCTCCATTTCGGCATAACTCGGCATGACACCATTAATCTGATACGAGCCATATTCAGTGCCATAGGAGATATTTTGTGTCCTATTGGAACGGGCGGTAACCAAACGACTCTCCTTTATTTTATCTTCTACAACCGATATTTCCTGTTCGGAAAACTTAAGATTTCGTCCCGATTTCAATCCTTGATAGGGCATTGATGTGATTCCGGTCCACATGTTAATACGGTTTACCGCACGGTGTTCGAAATTTGCCGTCACCCCATTTTTCAATCCGTTGCTTGCACCAAGCAAGACTATAAGGATGAAAATCCCCCAAGAAACCGAAAGTCCGGTCAGGGTGGTGCGCAACTTGTTTTTGCGCAGGGTGGCGAATATTTCTTGTAAATAATCCATTGCGCGTTACGAGTTACGGGGTTCGGGGTGCGAGGTACGGGATTCTGGGTGCGAGGTGTCGCTTTCGATCATACCGTCTTTCAGGCGGATTATGCGGTTGGTGGCATCGGCTACCGATTGTTCGTGAGTAACGATGATAGTGGTGATGCCTTGTTTATTTAAGTCGGTGAGAAGACCTATTACCTCTACGGTAGTTTGACTGTCTAATGCTCCTGTAGGTTCGTCGGCAAGAATAATTTTTGGATTTGAAATCATTGCGCGAGCAATAGCAACACGTTGTTTCTGCCCACCCGAAAGCTCATTAGGCATGTGATGTGCCCAATCTTTCAATCCCATTTTATCCAGATGCTCCATTGCAACGATATTACGTTGTCTTCTGCCCACATTTTTATAATAGAGCGGAAGTGCAACATTTTCTAAAGCATTCTTAAAATTTATAAGATTGAATGATTGAAATACGAATCCGATCATTTCATTGCGATATTTCGCGGCCTGTTTTTCACTCAAATCTCTGATGAGTGTACCGTTTAGCCGATATTCTCCCGCATCATAGGTATCTAAAATTCCTATTATATTAAGTAACGTGGATTTTCCCGAACCGGATGCTCCCATAATGGAGACATATTCGCCCGCTTCAATGTTGAGACTGATACCTTTAAGCACGTGCAGCGAAATGGCTTCGGTGTAGTAGGATTTGTGTAAATTTGTAAGAGAAATCATTATGTATTAGCTATTTGCTTTTGGCTTAAAACCATTTTTGTCTTTTAACTAAGAAAGATATTCTGTTGTTTGCTTTGTAAGAATCCATTTTTGATAAAAATTTCATGCCAAAAATGACCATTCTACTTTTGTTGTTCTTCCAAAACATCTTTTAAGCTCTCTACAAAATCATCTAAACTAATCTCGAGCAGGTTTATCTTCTTAGCAATGGAGAGCATTTCCAACCCCATAAATTCCTTTTTATACATCTTCTTCACGCTCTTTTTTGCATCGGGCGATGCGAAAAAACCCATGCCGCGTTTGTCGTAAATTATATCGAGCGATTTCAAATGGTCGTAGCTTCGCATAACGGTATTGGGATTTACCCCCAATTGTGCCCCCATCTCCCTTATGGAAGGTATTCGTTCATCTTCTGCGTACTCATCGTTGAGAATTTTCTCGCAAATTGAGTCCGATATTTGAAGATAAATGGGCTTATGTTCATCAAAATTCATCATAATCAATACCTGTTAGTTTTCATTAAGCGATATGAGCCAATCATGAAGAGTATCGGCAAAATTATATCCATGAGTATTCTTACTATCATAACAAATATCATAAAAGGATGGTCTCCTCTGTAAAAGTCAAATAGTCCTCGTTCGCTAAAACTTAAATTCACATTGCCATTATATCCTTCCAAATAACCTAGGGATTCCATCCATTTTACTACTGCTAAAATGACAATAGCAATCAGAAGGTTTATAACAATAAAACTTGCGATACTTTTAAGAATTTTCCTTCTTACAAAAAAGAGATTTGCGAAGAAAACGGCTTGCATGGAAAGAAATACTACCAGCACCCCGTCGGTAGTCAACCTATTATTGAAAAAATGGACGATTGCATAACCGCCCTGATACAAGGGAAATAGGGCTGACAATATCACATCGCTTCCGCCATAAAAAACAAGTACCATAAGCGGTGCCAAGATCATACAGAATATCTGCATTACTACGAATTTTTCCAACACCGATGCCGGAAGCATTACCTCAGACAACCCTTTTTTGGAATGGTTGTAAAAATAGTAATAAAAGAAAGGAGAGAAGATGAAAATCGTTACTACCAAAAAAGTCAAAAAATTACTTCTGAAAAGAAGCTCAGGTCCTTCATTGGATGTCAATCTGGCTATAAGTAAAAACAAGATGGGAAGTCCGGCTAAAACCAAAGCATTATTTAGAAAAGTTTTGGAGTTTTGTTGAAACGTTCTACGGAAAAGCTTCCCTAATCTGTTGAATTGAAATATATTGTTGTTCATTGTTGTCAGAATTTTAAAATGGTTATTCCGGATCAATTATTTGTCGTTATTATACCAAAAGTTCTTTAATTCGGCTTTTGTGGTGCATGGTAGCATTGAAGAGCGCCTCTATGTTTACCTTGCTTTCGCCTCGATCCTCATTCTCCATTACGCAAAGGTAACCGCCCGGTGTGGGTTCAGAAAAAAGAGCGTTAGCGGGAACGGAAGAGTATAGTCCGAAATAGAGTTTTTCGGAAATTTTCTCCAATGATGCGTTCATCAGTACCGCCTTGTTGTCGAGAATGATAATCGGATCGATAAGGTTTTCCAAGTCGCGTACCTGATGAGTGGAAATCAAGGTGCAGGTATTGTCCGACACATACTGCACAATAATTCTGCGGAAGAGAGTTTTAGAGGGAATGTCGAGTCCGTTACTTGGTTCATCCAGTAACAACAATTCGGCATTTGTAGCGATAGCGAATGATAGGACTGCCTTTTTCATCTGTCCGTAGGAAAGTTTGTTTAATTTTTTATCGCCTTCCACCTCAAATTCCTTTAAAATAGTCTCGAATTTTTCATTGTCGAACTTGGGATAAAAAGGTGCGTTTATTTTCGCGAAATAGCGAATAGAGTAATCATTTTGGATAAACTCCAACTCTTCAGGCAGATAAAAAATACGACTTAAAAAGGATGGAGTTCTTTTGAACGGGTCTTCGCCGAAAACCGAACAGGATCCCTTCCAGGGTTTTTGCAGTCCGGAAATAATTTTCAGTAGAGTGGTCTTTCCCACTCCGTTTTCTCCTAACAGTCCGTAAATTTTTCCTGCTTCCAGCTTCATTGAAATATCATTCAGAACTTCTTTCTTGCCGTACTTAAACGAGAGATCGTTAATTGTAATCATATCTGTTTATTTTTTTAATTCATTCGATTTTTAAATAATATTCTCACTTAACTGTTTAGTGTATTAGTGTGGTAGGACACTGCAAGGGTAATGCTTATTTTCATATCTCCAAATATTTTTTGAAAATTTAATGGTTTTGTAACATGAAAAAGATGCCTGCAACTTAGAATATAGCTGCAAACATCTTTATGTCAGACAATTAGCAATCTTCCTAAATTTTTAATTATTTAAATAAATAACTCACCCCACCGGTCAACCAGAATCCGGGTTGTGGAATATTACCGAAATCCACGTGTGTGGTATTGAGAATATTGTTGAGATTGACGAAAATATTGAGTTTCCCTATCGCATAATTTGCTTTCAAATCCAACAACACGAAGGGCTCGTAAGGTGTTATTACTTCCTTTGCTCTTTCGGTGGCTGTGGCGGGAATATATTTCAGATAATTGCCTGCGCGCTCCTGATAACGCATATTCCAAGAAAAAGTGAGGTTTTTAATTATACGGTGCTCTACGCCGAGGGTAAATTTATGCCTAAGATAGTTGGAAACATAGGCTGATATCGGGTTATCCTGGCTCTCGTTGTCACTTATTTGCGAGATATATTGATAACCAAACCGCAACTGTTCAAATGGCTGCCTCTCCCCCATCCAATGTGAAAGATTGATGCTTGCATCCACGCTTGCACCGAAAGTATTCAAAGCTGAACGGTTCTCAGCGTGATAGAGAGAGTCTTTTGTGCTAAAAATCCAATCGATCATATTGTCACCTTTAGTATAAAAAGCATTCAGGTTGGCAGCTACCACAGATCTGCTAAAACGCACTCCCAACTCTACAGATTGAGTATATTCGGGTGTAAGTCCGGCAAAACCGCGATGTTTCCCCGCCTTATAATATAAATCGGTAAAGGTGGGCATTCTCGTAGCCTTACTCCATGAAGTGTAAATAGTGACGGAAGTGGTTGGACGATAGGAAAGATTTATTGCGGGATAGAAACCGCCTGCTTTCAAGGTGTCGGCGAGAGCAGTATTGTAGTTGTAAAGTGCGCCGAGCGAAAGAGTCAGCTTGTCTATTACAAAATTATGTTCTGCAAAAAAACTTAGATCGGAGCGATTATCCCACAAAGTGTAGTTATCCCTCGGTTGGCGCATCGGTTTACCCAAATTGCTGCTCAAAACACCTTCATTGCGGAATTCTCCCCCGAAACGGGTTATTCCAAGCCTCGAGATATATTGGATATTGAGGTTAACGCCATAAACATCGGTTTGGTGATAGTTCGGGGTCTTGTACCAAGAGGGAATATTGGGCGTTCCCGGTCTGAAGAGATGAAACTCATCATAGTGTCTGCTCCAGTAGATCTGCGGGATAAATTTGATTTTTCCGTTTGTTTCTCCTTTTATAGAAAAAAACAATCCCTGAGAGTCATCATACTGATTGGGAAAAGCTGCAGCATAAAAGGTATTGGCGCCATATTTTTTATCATTTACCCCTGCCTGAATGTCGATATGGGAGCCATCAACATTAAAACTGCTTTGCCAAAGGAAATTAAGAATCTTATAATCGCTGTTGGCAATATAACCGTCAGAACGCTTATATCCGGCCGAGAGAGAGTGTATCGACGACTTTGTTCTTAACGCACCGCGCACCTCACCACTGAAAAGGGCATGCATTCCCCCTTCCAACTTTGCAAACGCATTGGTTTGAGTATCCTTTTTTGTGATAATATTGATACCTCCGGAAAATGCACTCGCGCCAAAAATAAGAGACGAGGGTCCCCGGACTATCTCGATACGCTCGATATCGGATAGATTAAGAGGGATATCAAGGCTATAGTGTCCGGTTTGAGGATTCGTAAGGTTGACACCATTTAGGAGAATTGCGGTTTGGTCGAATGAGCCGCCGCGAAGCGTTATATCTGCCTGCACCCCGTGCGGCCCGCGCTGAATCACATCAACCCCTGAAAAATAAGAGAGTAAATCCTGGAGGCTTTTGACAGGAGCCTGTTCAATCTGATTAGCCAAAATGATATTCACCATTTTCGCCGAAAGTTTCAACGGCAATGCATCTTTAAAAGCAGTAATTACAATTTCATCCAACTTTTCAGGAATTGTGTCTGTTTGGAGTTCTATTTCTACCTTCTGCGTTTGTTGTTCGATATCAACTATTTCTGCTTGCGTATCGATAGCAACTTTTTCCATGGGGTTTACCGGCGCCGCATAGGAACTTAGCAAGATGCAACACGAAATTACACCCAACACAATGGCTTTGTAAAGGCAATTGACAAGTTTATACGATTTCACACGCAATCGCTCGGATCGAAACAATCTTAGACTACAAGTTTGTCTTTTCGCGTTCACTTGACTCTTTGCTTTTTAAAATGAAAAAGGCGAAAATAGCACTTTAAAACCGAAAAGCGAAAAGAAGTGGTCACGTTACCGGTAATAAGGATTTGTACAAAAAGATAGGGGTGTTTTGGTTACAGATTCAACACAAAGAGTGTTTTGCCCGATACGGAGTGTGCGTCAATAGTGCCGCCATGGTTTTTCATAATTTGGCGGGAGAGACTGAGTCCGATACCGGAACCGTTTTCCTTAGTCGTAAAGAAAGGAATGAATATTTGTTCAATAACATCGTCAGGAATGCCGGCGCCATTGTCCTGAACGGAGATTTGTGTTCGCCCGTCCTCTTTTGCCCGGGCTGAAATCTCTATATGTGGCTCAGGCACCTTTTCCACCGCCTGCATTGCATTCTTAATCAAATTGATAAAGACTTGCGACAATTGCGCTTCATCGGCCTCAACGCTCAGATCTTCGGGAGTAATTTTCACCGAGAAATTGATATTGCTGAAGTTTTCTTCGTGCGATAGCAACATCAGTAGATGGTCTATGAAGGTTTTTAGCGGAATGGTCTGAAGTATAGGTTTTGAAAGTTTGGTCAGTTTTCGATAGGATTCGACGAATCTTATCAGACCATTGCCCCTTTCGTTGATCAATTCCAGCCCTTTGATGGTATTTGGTATGGTATTTTCGTTAATGTTCGCCGGAGAGTCGTCCGAAAAGGCATAATAGCGCAATAATGTCTCACTCAGGGAGGTTATGGGGGTGATGGAGTTCATTATTTCGTGCGTCAGCACTCGAATGAGTTTCATCCAGGAGTCGAGTTCTTTTGCGTCCAACTCATGACTGATGTCGTGTACTGAGATTATGCGCAAGTTTTCCCCATGACCGGGAAATGAGGTGGCCCTCAAAGAGAGTTGGGTGATATTGTTTTTGTAGGTAAGTTTAAGGAATTGATGCGTTTCGCCGTTGATCAAACGATGAAATGTATTGAACAAATCGGCATCAATCCGTTTTAACTGTTCAATATGATAAAAGGTTGGGTAATTCAGGAGATTTTTTGCTGCGGAATTGGCTTGTAACACATTTCCACTTTCATTTATAACAACAATTCCGGTAGCGACCTGTTCCAGCATCAAACTATAGTACTGCTCCTGTTCTCTGTTTCTGAATTTTGCTTCCTGGATTAATTTGTTAATACGGTTTAGACTCTTATGCATTTCGGCGTTAGCCTTATGAAGTGTGTTTTCAGGAAAATGGAGCGTTGAATCTTCATTTTCTACTGCATTGAAAAAATAGGCGATTTTTTCAGGCGCGGCATTATATAATTTGATGATCCGGTAAACAACTACAGCTATGGCAAACAGCGATAATATGAGATACATGTCTGATGTAGAGCTCAATAATATCCACATTGAGAGTGCCGAAAAGAGAATCAGCAATAGGATATTTGCTATAAAACGGATAAATGTATTCCTAAACATCTTACAAGTTGTATTTTTTCAGTTTATTGTAGAGTGTTTGACGGGTAATGCCCAATTGAGCAGCTACCGCACTTAGGTTGCCTTCTTGAAGTTTCAGGCTCTTTTCAATCATGGCCTTTTCCATCTCCTCCAAAGTGCCGAACATCTTTTCGGACTCCTCATATTTTTTGTCAAAAAAGAAATCATCGGCATCCAGCAGATTGCTGTCACTTAAAATAACCGCTTTTTCTATAGTGTGCTGCAATTCGCGCACATTGCCCGGCCAGGTATACCTGCTCATTTTTTCCTTAGCATCTGCACTGATGATCAAATTCTCTTTTTTGTATTTATTACGATAAAGATTCAGAAAAAAATCTGCCAGGAGAGGAATATCCGAAACTCGCTCCCGCAAAGGGGGGATTTCAATTTGAATGGTATTGATACGATAGAATAAATCTTCGCGGAATTGCCCGTTTTTAACCAATTCCGGTAAATTGGCATTTGTAGCGCAAATCAGACGGATATCAATTGGGATTTTTTTATTGGAACCTACCCTTACTATCTCTCTGTTTTGTAAGGCTGCCAGCAATTTTGCCTGTAACGGCAACGAAAGATTTGCTATTTCATCCAGGAACAGAGAACTCCCTTTTGCTATTTCAAATTTTCCCGCACGGTCCTCTTTTGCATCGGTAAATGAGCCTTTCACATGTCCGAAAAGCTCACTTTCGAAGAGGGTTTCGGAAAGCGAACCCATATCCACACTGATCATCAGCTCATTACTGCGAAGTGATTGCTGGTGCAGCTCTTTGGCTATTACCTCTTTCCCAGTACCATTTTCTCCGGTAATCAGCACGTTGGCGTCGGTTTTAGCCACTTTCCTTACAATTTCCAACACTTCCTTAAATTTGGGCGATTCGCCTATGATAGAAGATTGCTTATTTACTGCTGATTTGATGTTTTGCTCTTTTTCTTTCAGGGATATGATCTCCTTTTTCGAGTTTCGAAGTTGAATTGCCGCACTGATAGTGGCAAGTAACTTACTGTTTTCCCAGGGTTTCAGTACAAAATCCACCGCTCCCTCTTTTACTGCCTTTACTGCCAATTCTACATCACCGTAAGCCGTAATCATTATTACGGAAATATTGGGATCAAATTCCAGGATGCGTTTAAGCCAATACAACCCTTCATTTCCGGTATTTATACCGGCAGAAAAGTTCATATCCAGCAGCACCACATCAAAATGGGATCTTAGCAGGGTGGGAATCCTATTGGGGGTATTTGAGGTAACCAGCTCTCTACAAAGAGGTTGTAGCAAAAGTTCAAGTGCACTCAAAACACTTTCATTATCGTCAACAACGAGAATTCGGCTATTTTTCATTTTCGTAAGAATTTACACAATAGAGTTGTTGCGAAAGTAGCACATCCTTTCTAATTGTCAAAAAATAAGACACTCTACTGTCTAATAATTTTACACTCTAAAATTGCCCTCAAAACACAAACCGCTGAATTTCAATCAATTATAACTACGGCATTGTAGTTGCTTTTTTTTGGCATGAGGTTTATTGCCCCGCATCGATTTAAAACTTTTAATACGACAAAAACAAAATAAACATTTATAAACGATTATGATACGCACAGAAAAATTGACAAAGATATTTCGCACCGAAGAAGTTGAAACAACAGCACTGCTGGATGTCGATATTCATGTAAAAGAGGGTGAATTTGTGGCGGTTATGGGCCCCTCAGGATGCGGAAAATCAACCCTATTAAATATTCTCGGCTTGCTTGACAATCCTACCGGCGGCAATTATTTCTTCAACGGCGAAAAGGTGGGACACTATAAAGAGAGGCAACGCACACATTTGCGACGAGAAAATATCGGATTCGTATTCCAAAGTTTCAACTTGATTGACGAGTTGAATGTTTTTGAAAATGTAGAACTGCCCCTTACCTACCTTAAAATTCCCTCTGCGAAACGTAAAGAGATGGTAAAAGAGGTGCTCAGACGTATGAATATCGGACATCGCGAGAAACACTTTCCTCAGCAGCTTTCAGGCGGACAGCAACAGCGCGTGGCCATCGCCAGGGCCGTGGTAGCAAACCCCAAACTTATTCTTGCAGACGAGCCTACCGGTAACCTCGACTCCAAAAACGGACGGGAAGTGATGGATCTTCTCAGCGAACTCAACCGCGAAGGCACCACCATCATCATGGTGACGCACTCTCAGCATGACGCGGGCTTTGCCCACAGGATAATTCATCTATTTGACGGTAAAGTAGTGGAAGAGAGTATGGAGTTCTGAGTTCCGAGTAAATTAATTAGTATTGAGTTAGGAGTATGTTTAAATAATTAAAAATGAATACGTTAAAAGTCATATACAAAAATCTGAAGGCATCGAAGGTCTCTACGATTTTCAATTTCATAGGGTTGATTACAGCATTTAGTGCTTTTATACTGATTATGCTGTATGTGTGGACGGAGTACAACTTCGACAGCTATCACGAGGATGCTGATAATATCTATAGACTCGAAATAAAGTCCCCGGATAAAGAGAAAACTTCCGTTTACATGTCGGGGCCGACCAAAGATGTTATTGCTGAGCAGCTACCGGAAGTTGTAGCGACAACCACATATATGCCGTGGGGAAAATGGAATGAAATTATTTTCGAGTGGGAAGTCAACGGAACAAAGCAAAGGAGCTATGAAGATTACGCTATAGCAGATAAGGATTTGACAGAGGTATTTACCTTTGACTTCATTCATTCAAATAGCAACAAACCGCTTTCAGAGCCCAATACGGCAATTGTTTCAGAGGCATTTGCAACGAAGCTATGGGGAACTCTTGATGTATTAGGCAAGACATTCACAACCAATGACGAAGTATATTCGGTGACGGCAGTTTTCCGTACTCCGCCCAAAAACTCCCTCTTCAATGAGCCCGTGATCCTCTCCTTCCCCACAACCGGATGGATTGCAGAGTCGTACAAAACATGGGGAATAGTCAATTACCCCGAATTCATAAAAGTGAAGTCCGGCACATCAGCATCGGAGTTTCAAACGCGCATCAACGAAATAGATATTTTAAAAGAAAAGTATCATTTCTACAATAAAGGCAACGAAAGATTCACAATCATAGCTCGTCCGCTGACCGATCTTCGTTTCGCCAAAGATGTGGCTGAAAATCCCTTATTTAATACAAACAACAAATCTTCCGTAAATACACTTTTCGCAGTAGGCATATTTATTCTGATCATAGCTCTTCTGAACTATGTCAATTTTGCCACCGCGACGCTACCCAAACGCATGAAAAATATTGCAGTGACGCGTATTCTGGGAAATAGCCGTCGCATGGTTGTCATAACAACCATTTTGGAAAGCGTATTTGTTTCAGCTCTATCCTTTATTATTGCGTTATTTATTGCCAGCGCTATAAACAATCAATATGGAATAAAACTCTTCGAGTATTTATTGGATTTTAAAGCAGCGATTTATGTGATACTCGGGATGTTGGGCATTGCGATTATTATAGGTATTGTCGGAGCGTTGTTCCCCGCATACAGCAGCATCAAAGTTGCACCCATGGATGCCGTTAAAAAACGCCACTCAATAGCCCGTCAGACTTCCCGCGGCTGGCTTACGGTAGTACAATTTACGGCAACTATTCTGCTTATCGCAATGTCGGTGCTGACCGTCAAGCAGGTGGAGTATATGAAAAAGACATCGTTGGGATTCGATAAAGAGGATGTAATGGTTATCTATCCTACAGTTGATTTATTGAGTAATTTAGAAACGTTTAAATCCGAATTGATGCAAAATCCGATGGTGGAAAGTGCTTCTTTGTCGAGCGGTGTCCCGGGAATCCCGTCAAATATGGAGGGTTTTGGTTTTAATGATGAAACCATCCAAACCTGGCTCTGGTATGTGGATAGCGAATATATGGATATGATGAATTTCAACTTGTTGGAAGGACGGGGTTTTCTGAAAGATAGTGAAGCTGAGATTGCCAGCATAATCATAAATGAGGCTGCCAAAAAGGAATTCGGGTTGGAACTCGGCTCAACTCTTATGAAATACGACGACGAAGGCAACCCAATGCCCTTTCATGTGGTAGGAGTAGTTGAAGATTTCAATTTCTCTTCGCTCCGCGAAAATGTTGACCCTTTCGTATTCAGATATCACCCAGGCACCTTTGTCCTAATGTCATGGGTCAATGTGAAACTTACCGGAGAGAATACAAGGGCTGCTGTCGATTACATCGCTAAGGTGTATGATAAAGTAAGTCCTGATGAGCCAATGAGACACTACTTTCTCGATGATAAACTCAATCTGCTATACGCTAAAGAAGATCGTCAGGTGGGTATGATCTCGCTTTTCAGTATGCTCTCGCTCATAATATCCGTATTGGGAATTCTGGGACTCTCCATTTTCACATCCCAATATAGAACTAAAGAAATAGGCATCCGCAAAATAAATGGCGCCACCGTTGGCGAAATATTGGCATTGCTTAACAAGAGCTTTGTAAAATGGATTGTGATCGCTTTCGTCATCGCAACTCCGTTGGCCTACCTCGCCATGAATAAATGGCTCGAAAACTTCGCCTACAAAACCGCCCTAAGCTGGTGGATCTTCGCTCTGGCCGGACTGATCGCCCTTATTGTCGCCCTTCTGACCGTCAGCTGGCAAAGCTGGCGCGCAGCGAGCCGGAATCCGGTGGAGGCATTGCGCTATGAATAAAAAACACAAAAATCATGTATAAATTAAAACTTGCTGTCAGGAGTTTATTGGGTCAGCGTACGGGGACGCTTATCAATGCTATTGGTTTGTCGTTGAGCTTGGCTGTCTGTTTGATTATTGCCCTCTATGTGCAGTATGAATACTCTTTCGAAAAGCATAATCCCGATGCAAAAAATGTATATCGCCTACTGAATGTTCATAAGGGAGAACGCGACCCTATTCATCCGATTGTCTTTTTCGACAAATTGACCGCTGCCATTCCCGAACTTGATGAGGGTCTGATGCTGCAACTTCATTCCACGGGCTATTTCACTATTGATAATAAGCAGATATTTTTGGATAGAGTGATGCACTCTACCAACGCATTTTTTCCGATGTTCAACATCCGTATGCTCGAAGGAGGCGATGCCCCATTGACCGATGCTTTTTCTGCTGTAATTTCAAAAAGCGAAGCTGAAAAATTGTTCCCCGGAACCTCTGCGATTGGTAAAACCATCCGCTACCGCAATAATCACGATTTCACAATAACCGGTGTATATGAAGATGTTCCTATTACGGCTAACTATCGTCCTAACATTGTTCTGAACATTCATGCTCAAAAAACAACCGATTATTACCAATACACATCGATGAACAACCAATCTACCTCGTTCTTTTTCCGCTTGCCGGAAAATGCCGACAAGGTAGAGATCGCTCAAAAAATAGAGGCAGAGGCTTTAAAGGCTTATGGTAAAGATTTTTCCGGAACTTATGCATTTCAACCATTGACCGACATACATTTGCGCTCTTCAGATACCACTTGGGACACCCTTGAACGTTCTGACGAAAAAGTAGTGCAACTTTTTATCATTGTTGCCGCTTTGGTATTGCTTATCGCCCTGTTTAATTTTATAAATCTTTCAGTGGCACTCCGCAACAAACGCAATTTCAACACCGGAATGCAGAAAATAATGGGAGCCGGAGCCAGGGATATTTTCGGCTACCTATTCACCGAAACCACTATTCTTGTAACTATCTGTGTACTGATAGCTCTCATTTTGACCTCGACGCTTCTCCCCTATTTCAGCAACCTGATGGGGGTCAATACGGAGTTCAGCCTTGCCAACCCTCTGCTTTGGGGGGCAATCCTATCCATAGCTGTAACCACTATTTTACTGCCTGTACTGGTACAATGGAGACATCAAATGCGAATAACTCCCTCTGCAACCATCAAAGGCAGGGGAAGAATATTGCCCAAGCGAGGTAAAATTTCCCTGGCGCAAACGCTTACCATTATGCAAATTGCTATTAGCATCTGCCTGATTATCGGCGTTATAGGCATCAATAAGCAGTTTGATTTGATGTTGAATAAAAAACTGGGGTTCGACAAAGAAAATCTGGTGACAATACTGAATCCCCCGACTAAAAAAACAACAGCTGACCGTTACGCACTTTATAAGCAGGAGTTGGAGAGGTTACCCTTTGTTTCGGGAGTGACAGGCACCATGAATACGCCCGGACATACATTGAATAATGGTACAACTATCGCTTATGAAGATGCCGGCGAAAAGCAGCAACTTAATTTGAGGATAGCTCCGACAGACGGCGATTTTTTCGATGTAATGAAGACAAAATTCATTTTGGGCGAAGCCTATTCACCAACTGACAGTTCAAAAATCGTCATAAATGAGCAGTGTTGGAAAAAGATGAATGTCGAAAATCCCATTGGAATGAAGGTAACAAGCTACTTTACCGGACTTGATTGCGAAATATGCGGTGTAATTGAGGATATTCAAAACATCTCATTACAAAACGAAAGTTTTCCTGCGTTCTATTTCCTCTACCTTGAATTGTGGTACTTTATAGTGCGTCTGCATCCCGGAGATTTACAGAAAAACATAGCAGAAATGGAAGCTGTTTGGAAACGAATCGAACCCGACCTGCCATTCAGTTACAGTTTCGTGGATAAAGATCTTCAGGCAAATTACACTCGCGAAATCCGTACGCGTAAACTTCTGACCATCATGTCGCTCCTCGCCATCTTCATCTCAATGCTCGGACTATACGGCCTGTCAATGCAAATCATTCAGCATAAAACAAAAGAAATCGGTATCCGCAAAATCAATGGAGCCACCATTTCGGAAATCCTCGCTTTACTCAACCGCCGCTTTATAATTTGGGTAATTATAGCATTCATTATCGCAGTGCCAATCACCTACTACGCCATCTCAAAATGGCTCGAAAACTTCGCCTACAAAACCTCTCTCAACTGGTGGATCTTCGCCCTGGCCGGCCTAATTGCACTTCTAGTGGCACTTTTGACTGTCAGCTGGCAAAGCTGGCGCGCCGCAAGTCGCAATCCGGTAGAGGCGCTGCGCTATGAGTAGCTTGAATAGCTATTGGCCATTAGCAGACGGAATGATACAGTAAAACTGCCGGATAATTAAAGCATATTGTCAAGTAAACTGAGCAAAATACTTGATATTTTGAAAAGAATTCCTACCTTTGTGCCATGAACTTATACAAACAAATAGATCAGCAAATAAGGAAGTTGTCCGAAGGTAGAGTTTTTGGCTACTCCGATTTGGATATTGACAGAAAAGATTATCTATCAGCTGCGAAGGCGTTGGAACGCATGAAAAACAAAGGGCTTATTAATAAAATATCCAATGGCGAGTTTTACAAACCCATTAAAACTGCTTTCGGAGAACTGAAGCCGGATTACAAGGAGCAATTACGTCCTTTTCTGTTTGAAAACGGAAAGCGTATCGCTTATGTTACCGGCACATATCTATATAATCAACTGGGATTGACGACACAATTGGCAGTTCGTATAAAAATAGCATCCAGAAGTAAACGAATAAGCATTAATAGAGGTGCTTTGAAAGCTGATGCCGTAAAAAGTTACGCCGAAGTAACAGACTCCAATTATACCTTTTTAGGCTTTTTAGATGCATTTAAAGATATTCGACAAATACCTGATACAACCGTTCAAAATACTATAAAAATCCTTTCTGCAAGAATTGCAAAAATGAATGACAAAGAGGTTGCTCAATTGATCAAATATGCTCTCTTATATCCACCGAGGGTACGTGCTTTACTAGGTGCAATCCTTGAATCTCTAGGAAAACCACAAGATATCACTACGCCACTTCTAAAAAGTATTAATCCATTAACAAAAATAAATTTAGGACTCACCAAATCAGATTTACCGACTATTGATAACTGGAATATTGTATGAAACTCCACACAGATAAGAAAATGTTTCGTGATGCAGTCGGTATCACTGCGCAGCAAATGAATTATACCAACAATTTATGTAGAAAAAGACTACTGGGTTACATTTGCATTGAAGTCAATTTTTGACAATGAAATTGGCAAAGATACCATTTTCAAGGGTGGAACTTCGTTGGCTAAATGTTATAAATTGATTGACCGATTCTCGGAAGACATTGATTTAGTCGTAATTCGACGTGAAGGAGAAACAGACAACAGGATGAAACGTAAACTCAAAGATGTTGAGAGTGCAATAAACGAAACACTTCCAGAAATTGAGATTCCGGGGCTGACTCACAAGATTGGAATGAGCCGAAAAACCGCCCGCAGCTACAGTAAGATATTTGAAGGAATTTTTAGGCAAATTCGAGATGTGATCGTAATAGAATCTACTTGGTTGGGATATTACGAGCCATACACAAAGCATAAGATTAACTCTTTTGTCGGCAATATGATGCTGAATAGCGGACAATCTGAACTTATAGAGAAATATGAAATGCAATCATTTAAAGTTTAGGTGTTGGAGCCGATAAGGACAATATGCGAGAAAATAATGAGTTTAGTTCGATTTTCTTATAGTAAACGACCTATTGACGATTTACGAAATAAAATTCGTGACACATACGATTTACACCAACTATTGCAACAAAAAGATTTTTTAGACTATCTATATTCACCTGACTTTGAGGCAATGTTGCTTAAAGTCGCAAAAGATGATGTGAAAAGTTTTAAACAGAACAACAAGTGGTTGGCCTATCACCCTAATGAGTCTTTGATATTTAAAGATTTGTCATCCGTTTGGATGCAGTTAGATGCCACATACAATGGAAACTTTAGGGATTTGGTCTATGGTGATTTTCCCAAAAGTGAAGCTATTCTACACACATTAGAGGTAATCCGCGATAGAATGAATACCATTGAATGGAATATAAAGCCCTAAAGCAAATCTAGTTTGATTATTTTAACTAGCGACAGTACGGACATCATTACACCCACTGACAAAACGGTCGCACTATACGACCAAACTGTCAGTAGAAATAGGTTGTTTGTTAATTTTCGGCAACTTGGCATTCATGATGCAAAGCATACTTTTTTTTGGCTATTTCGTTTTTTTGCGTACTTTTGCACTCCCAATGGCGAGATAGCTCAGATGGTTAGAGCGCATGATTCATAATCATGAGGTCCCGAGTTCAATTCTCGGTCTCGCTACCAAAAAAGGCCGGCTAAAAAAATTAGTCGGCCTTTTATATCTATGCTTTTTTGATCAGCACTATGCTACTTAAGCTCCAGCTTAAACACCGGATGAGTATTCTCGTAGTGGTACATATTGAGCACAGTAACATCAACGGAAGTGATGTCTGAGGTGCGTGTCAAAGTACAGGATGTGAAAGGAAGCAAAATATAATCCGTGCTTCCGATTCTAAAGCGGAATATCAAAGAAGAGTTATTGCGCAACTGCCAGTTGGCGTTTTTTCCTACAACGGAAAGCTTTTCAGTCGAAACACAAGCATCAAAAAGCCCTTCGAGCAGATCAAACATACCAATCAGATAACCATGGTAAGAGCCTATAGTGCGTCTGGCATCAAGTGCTTCGCGTACTGCCTCAAGAGTCTTATCCTTCGCAAGCACTAGTGTCATAGGCCTGTAGCGTACATCCTCCGCTCACCTGCGATCGTATTTAAAATAAACGGGAACCGGATCATGAGCATCGGAAGTAGCAAAAAGTGTCAAGTTCAGATCCTTGCACCAGGAGATTGCGCGCGGATAGAACTCGAATCCGTTAACCGCCTCAACACCATCTATCAGCCCCTCTTCCAATAATTCTTTCTGAAAGGGTGAAAACACAAGAGTGTCCATTTTCCAGCCGGGGTGGTTGAAGAAAATGAATGCTCCCTGTCTGCGTGCTTCACGCAGGGCCTCCTTGGGATCCTCAAGATTCATCAGCTCTGCATCTTTAATGAAAATCGCATTGAAATGACCTATAACACCCTGTTCGCGTGTCACCTCAGTTGCCGGAACGAGTAAGATACCCAGTTTTTCAGCCTCAGGAGCGGCAATTTTCATGGAAGTGTTGCGATCGGCATTAATATATTGGCTATGGGGCCTGTATTCTATGTGATCGGAAATGGCAAGGATGTCAAGTCCGTCACGCCAGGCCTCCTGAATCCTGTAAGTGGGCCATACGACACCGTCCGAAAAGACAGTGTGTATGTGAAAGTCACCTTTAAGCACCTTGTACCCTGCAAAATCGGGGATAACAACCTCGTTGCGTACATGGTTGGACTTGTCGGGAATAAACTGTTTGTTGGGATTGGTGTTCTCTATGCGTTGCGCGTCTGCGACAATAGAGAAGAAGGCTGCATAGGTAAAGCATAGCAGCATTACTGCAAATAAACGTTTCATCATTAGTAAAAAAAGGAATTTGGTTAAAGAAGTTGACCTACTAGGATTCGAACCTAGACTAGCAGGACCAGAATCTGCTGTGCTACCATTACACAATAGGTCAATGTTTGGGAGTGCAAATATAGAGATTATTCTCAATTGAACAATAAAATTGATGCAAAAGTGGCAATTCCCTCCTCGCGGCCAATAAATCCGATTTTTTCAGAAGTGGTCGCCTTAATCGATACGCGCTCCACATCCAAATCCAGCACGGAGGCCAACATTTCCCTCATTTCGGGAATATGGGGAGCTAATTTTGGTTTCTGGAGAATCAGGGTAATATCGACATTTCCTATACGCCAACCGCGTTCCGTAACCATTTCACAAACACGTCGAAGTAGTATGCGGCTGTCGATGCCTTTGTATTCGTCTGAAGTGTCGGGGAAATGTTTTCCTATATCGCCGAGGGCAAGAGCACCCAAAAGTGCATCACAAAGGGCATGGATCGCTACATCTCCATCCGAATGGGCGACACATCCCTTTTCCGAAGGAATGGTCACGCCGCAGAGTGTAAGGGGCAACCCCGGAGCCAGCTTGTGTATGTCAAATCCATTACCTATGCGAATATCCATAGAAACCTCCTATTTTTCCACAAAAATAAAAAATATGTTAACTTTGTCCTAAATATTCAATTGACAATTTTGTGACAATTATGGGATTTTTCAACCTCAGCTTTTTTAAGACACCCTCTCACCGGGTTTTCAACTACACTCCACGCTATTACGATGAGCGCAAGGAGCGTATTGCAGAGATTTATAAAAAGTATGGCAAGAACCCCGACGGCACTCCCATCGATCCTTCGCAAGAGGCAACAGAGAGACAAGGTGCCATATCAACCAAAAAATATGTGCCCGGGGAGAGCATCCGCGGCGCATTCCGCAAAGGCATGGAGCAACATCGCCGCCAAGCCGAAAACAAGAAGGTTAAAAAAATAATTACTCTGATAACCTTCGTAGCTCTTCTGGTGGCTGTGTACTATATAGCCATCGGTGTTGGCCAACTTTTTAAATAATATGCTGAAGCTACTACCCGCCAACATATCCAATCTTATAGCAGCAGGAGAGGTTGTCGGTCGCCCTGCTTCTGTGGTCAAGGAGCTAATGGAAAATGCTATCGATGCGGGAGCGGATACGATTCAATTGATAGTAACCGATGCGGGCAGGACCTTAATCCAGGTGATCGACAATGGCAGCGGCATGACCCCCGCAGATGCTGAGCTCTGCTTTGAGCGCCACGCAACTTCCAAGATAGATCGTGCAGAGGACCTCGAATCCATCTCTACTTATGGATTCAGGGGTGAGGCATTGGCTTCTATCGCTGCGGTAGCCCATGTAACCTTGAAGACACGTCAGGCGGGTAGTGAGGTGGGATGGCAAGTGGAAGTTAGTGAGTCACGTATCATCTCGAGCCACGAAACTTCCTCTCCTATCGGATCCGGCTTTGAGGTTCGCAATCTCTTTTACAATGTACCTGCCAGGCGCAAATTTCTCAAATCCGACAATACCGAACTGCGGCATATTATACAGGAGTTCATAAGAGTGGCAGTTATAAGGCCGGAACTCAGATTCAAAATGCTTTCCAACGGCAAGGTACTTTACGATCTGCGAGCTGCAGCCAATACCAAACAGCGCATCTATGATCTATTCGGCCGCGAGTTGATCAACTCCCTGGTGGAAATTGACACCAAGACATCGGTGGTCAACATCAGTGGTCACATCGGCAAACCCGAATGCGCCCGGAAGACTCCGGGAAACCAATATTTTTTTATTAACGGACGTTATTTCCGCTCACCCTACCTACATAAGGCGGTAATGAAGGCTTACGAGCAGCTCATTCCCGACGACATATTGCCTACATACTTCATATTTCTCGAAACTCCATTAGATAGAGTGGATGTCAATATCCACCCGACAAAGAGCGAAGTAAAGTTTGAGGATGAACAGATGATATTCGAGATAGTGATGGCTTCGGTCAGAGAATCTCTCGGCAAGAACTCCTTTGTTCCGAGTATAGATTTTGACACTGAAGGGGCGCCTGAAATTCCCAATATGCCCGGACGTGGTTCACCGGAGTACGACAGGGAGCATATCAGAGTGCCAAGGATAGACTATGACCCGTTATTCAATCCCTTTGACATAGGAAAGGGCAGGGATTTCTCCATCGTACCTTCTCGAATTCGTCCCGTTGGAGAAGAACAGGAGGAGCGAATGTTGTTTGAGGAGAGGGAGATCTCACGCACCGCAATCTTGAGAGCCGGAAGCAATTACATTCTTTCGCAGTATGGCGAAGTAATCCTGCTGGTACACATCTCAAGAGCCAGGGAGAGGATCTGGTACGAACGTTACATGAGTGTATTCTCAGAGGAAAAGCCGCTGACCCAGCAAACACTCTTTCCCAGGAACATAGAGTTACAAAGCGAAGATTATCTCACCCTTACCGAGCATCTGGAGAAGCTCTCGAAGATAGGATTTGATATCCGAGATTTCGGAGGCAATTCGGTTGCCGTTTATGGAGTACCTCATGGCTATTCGGTGGCAGAGGAAGATACTCCTGCGTTGATAGATTCACTGGTTGCTTCGCTAAAAGAGCAGACCTTTTCTGCCGATTTTACAGAATATAGTGAGGCTCTCGCCCGAAAATTAGCCATTTCGGCAGCCAAAAGTCATACCGGCCCCTTATCAGATGCTCAGGCACAAATATTGGTAGATGAGTTGTTCGACTGCAAGGAGCCCGGACTGACACCGGACGGGCGGAAATGCATGTCTGTTATTACAGTTAAAGATCTGGAGAAATATTTATGAATCAAGGATACAGCCGCCCCGGCTTTTGGGGAATGATGTCACCGGTTATCAAAAATCTGATCATCATCAATACCGTAATGCTTATAGCAACCTGGATTATCGGTGAGTCAATGTACGAAAAGCTTGCGCTTTTTCCATTTGAGTCCCCATTTTTCAAGCCCTACCAATTAATCACACACATGTTCATGCATGGTGATTTCTGGCATCTGTTTTTCAATATGTACACCCTGATGATCTTTGGTACGGTACTGGAGAGGATTTGGGGTAGCAAAAAATTTCTGCTATTCTACTTTGTGACCGGAATCGGAGCTGCATTGTGCCACAGTCTCGTGCTGCATCTGCAGTACGACGCCCTTATGACGGCAGGTAAAATTGCTTCGGCCACCGCAGTGCTAGGAACCCCAACTGTAGGTGCTTCCGGAGCCATTTACGGAGTGCTGTTGGGCTATGGAATGCTCTTCCCCGACAATCGTCTGCAATTGATATTTCCACCTGTGGCAATGAAAGCCAAGTGGTTTGTGATTATATTCGGAGCAATTGAACTCATCACCGGTCTTACAGGTATGGGCGGCAACATCGCTCATTTCGCCCATCTGGGCGGAATGCTTTTCGGCCTGATAATGATTCTCATCTGGAAGAAACAAAACCGGCTGTACCATTAGACCTCCCTAAATCCGGAAACTATGAAAAAGAAGAAACAACGCAGATTTGGCCTGGGGAGTTTTATCTCGGTCACCGTGCTGCTTATCTCAGCAGCCGTGTTGTTAATATCCTATGTTTCCATATTTATCAGTCCTTCGAGGTTTTGGCCTCCCCTTTTTTTCGGCCTCTACTATATTCCAATAGCGTTTTGGAATCTTTTTCTGATGATCATAGCCATTATCCGTAGGAGAAGACGCTTGCTGATACCTTTGGACGCCCTGCTGCCGTCACTCTTCTTTTTCGATATGTTTGTCAAAGTAGGCAATAATGCCCCCGATGAAGAAAAAGAGGGCATCCGCATAGTGACATATAATGTCGGCAGATACTCCCTAAGTAAAGATGGAAAGCCTAAAAGGGAGACTACGGCAGAGATACGCGAATATCTCAAGCGCTGCGAGGCGGACATTATTTGTCTACAAGAAGTAAGTGTAAAGTACAAAGACTCCATAACGGAACTTCCCAACTATCCCTATCTCCACTCCCATTTCTTCAATGATACCGGTTCAAGTTTCGGCAATGTTATTCTCAGCAAATTCCCCATAAGAGGAGATGGAAAAATCACCTTCAAAAACAGCACAAACCTCGCCATATGGGCAGATCTACGGATAGGAAGAGGCACCGTACGGCTATACAACTGCCACCTTGAGTCCTATAGCATCTCATTTACCTCCATCATCAAGCGACTCTTCAACAAAGATACATTTAGTGACGAATTCATTTCCCTCCACGGACACCTTAAGGAATCCAATATAAAACGCGCCGAACAAGTTGACTGCGTGGTCAGCAGTATCAACGAATGTAAAATGGAAACCATAGTCTGCGGCGATTTCAACGATACACCTATGTCATATACCTACCACCAGTTGCAGAAGCAACACAAAGACTGCTTTGTCGAAGCAGGCAATGGGTTTGGGGGCACCTATTCCAGACTTTGGCCGGCCCTGCGGCTGGATTACATACTCATTCCGGAAGAATACCGGACCATATACCACAAAATAGAGAGAGTACCATACTCTGACCACTATCCTGTACTTACGGAAATAATCTTAGACTGAAAATGAACAGAGATACTGAAAAAAGCATTGATCGCGAAGCTATAAAAGCTGCCATAAAGGTGCTTAAAGCAGGTGGAGTGATACTCTATCCCACAGATACCATCTGGGGCATCGGATGTGATGCCACCAATAGCGAAGCAGTAGCCAAAGTATTAGCCATCAAGCATCGCGCTGATAGCAAAAGCCTCATCACGCTGGTCTCTGACACCGATATGCTTGCCAGGTATGTAAAAGAAATCCCCGACATCGCACTCGATCTGATAGAGGAGAATGACCGACCGATGACCATAATCTATCCGGAAGCCGTCGTCGCTACGGACTCCTCTCCTGCAGGTAGTGCACTTGCTCAAAATGTCGTATCTGAAGATGGCAGCGTAGGAATACGCATTCCTAACAATACCTTTTGCAAAGCATTGATATCCCGTTTCGGAAGAGCGATTGTCTCCACATCGGCCAATCTATCCGGCAGCAAAGCGCCGGCTCAATACAGCGCAATATCGGAAGAGATCATTAAAAGTGTGGATTGGGTGGCAGACCCCTCTCTCGAATCGGGTTCTACCGGAGAGGCATCACAAATTATAAAAGTGGGATTAAGAGGCGAAATTGCAATAATCCGCGGTTGAAAAGCCAAATACGGAGATAAGAACGCCGCTATAAAAACGATCTAAACGCTGATACTCACTTAAAACCGATACGTCAATCAAGAATTCGCCAGATAAACAGCTGCCACAGCAGTCAGTGCCGCTGTCTCTATACGCAAACGCGAATTGCCCAGCGAAACGGGCTGCCATCCCAATGTGACTGCCTGAGCAATCTCTTCACGCGAAAAATCTCCTTCGGGACCGATCATCACAATCACATCCGACGATCCTTTTCTCAACGCTTCAGTAATGGAAATCTTCATTGCACCCAAAGATTCCACCTCATCACAATAGCATATCAGCCGTAGCGGGGTACTTTCAGATAGCTGTTTTTCAGTATGCAGGCGGGGAATAACTTTTTCAGTATCCGAGCAGGAAAAAACTTTTCCTGACTCTGCACACGACATGTGCTCCAAAAATTCCCTCACTGTCACAGGATCGTGAAGCACGGGAATAGCTCCCTTGTGGGATTGCTTTGCAGCGGCAATTATAATGCGCTCCGAACGTTCGCGTTTAAAAATACGCCTCTCCGAATAATCGCCGAAAATGGGGGAAATCTCATCTATACCCATTTCAGTGGCCTTTTCCACAAACCAATCAAACCGTTCTGTATTCTTTGGAGGTGCCACCGCAATATGGAGCCGATAGGGGTGGCTGCCATAGCCCTCCTGACGCTCCAGAACAGTAAAAACCACACAGCGGGGATTATCATCGGTGATTTCACACTTAAAAAGCGTGCCTGCTCCATCCACGATATTGATGGTGTCGCCTTTACGGTGTCTAAGCACCTTGATGCAGTGGCCGGACTCGGTTGCATCGAGCCGTGTGCCGCCCTGAGCTATGTCCGGTGAATAAAAAATTTCCATTTCGATCTCTTTCGCCTAAACAAAGATAGGGATTTTATCTATATTTGTAGATTGAATACGTGTACCAATCCAAATATCTCTCTTATGATTAAAGCCACAAACCAGCGCTATGTAGCCCTTGACGTTCTCAGGGGAATGACCGTAGCGGGAATGATTCTTGTCAACAACCCGGGCTCCTGGGGACATATTTTTCCACCTTTAAAACATGCCCCTTGGTCGGGATGTACACCGACAGACCTGGTGTTTCCCTTCTTTCTTTTCTGTGTGGGAGTTGCGATGGCCTTTTCTTTTGCAAAATATGGCGATTCGATAAACAAAGAGAGTTCGCGCAAACTCGTAGTGAGAGGTCTGTTGATATTTGCGGTGGGTCTGGCCTTAAATATGTTCCCCTTCTACCCTACCTCGCGCAATCCGGAACTTTCTTTTGGAGAAAATTATCTCATCTGGCTGCAGAATATTCGCATCTTCGGAGTGCTGCAGCGCATCGGACTATGCTATATCCTGGGGGGATTTCTTGCCTTGTGGCTTAAGCGACCTAAGCGCATTTTGCTGGGTATAGCTGCAGTTACCATTCTCCATTGGCTTATCCTGTGGATTTTCGGCGGGGAGCCGGGGTGGAGCACCCTGGAGGGAAATATTGCAAGTAAGATCGATATCGCGTTGGTTGGAGAGAGCCATGTGTACCGCGGTTTCGGCATCCCGTTCGATCCGGAAGGGCTCCTCGGAGTTCTCTCCGGCGCCGGTACGGTATTGCTGGGATACTTCATCGGGCAATTGATCCGCTCCAGTGAAAGTAAAATCAATGCTGTGGCAAAGCTCTACACCATAGCACTAATATGCCTTGGTCTGGGACGCATCTGGAACGTCTGGCTCCCCATCAACAAGCCTTTGTGGACCGGCTCATATGTGATATACACCGGAGGATGGGCCATCATGCTATTTGCATTTTTCATCTATTGCATAGATATCAAAGGAAAAGAGAGGTATTTCACTCCATTCAAGGCAATGGGTATGAACCCGCTCTTTGCCTTCGTGATGGCCGGAGTGCTGGTCAAGTTGCTCGGCAGGGTGATTACCTGGACCAATGCTGAGGGGGTTAAAATAAGTGCTCTCTCATGGCTTTACAAAAATTGCTGCGTCTCAATCTTTGGTAACAACGAATATGCTTCGCTTATGCACGCACTGATTATGGTTGCCATTTTCCTCGTGATGTGTATGATATTGTACCGCAAGAAAATTTTCATCAAGATTTGACGACGGATGGCATATATCGGACTCATATCTGACACACACGGTTGTTTTGACGACCGGCTGAGGAATTTTCTCGAGCCGGTAGATACCATATGGCACGCCGGAGACTTCGCCACTCTGGAATCCGCGCTGGAGATAGCCGCTTTCAAACCCCTTATAGGGGTACACGGCAATTGCGACGGGTACGATATACGCACCTATCACCCTTATATCCAGCTGATGGAGGTAGAAGGGCTTAAAGTGCTGATGATGCATATCGGAGGGTATCCGGGCAG
>Ga0116158_10000448_pt1 | contig 40686 bp, 37 predicted proteins | sample AD_UKC052_MetaG_FD_89883 | JGI IMG/M metagenome (GOLD analysis project Ga0116158, IMG submission 89883) | Active sludge microbial communities of municipal wastewater-treating anaerobic digesters from USA - AD_UKC052_MetaG | ecosystem: Engineered > Bioreactor > Anaerobic > Digestate | place: USA... | reverse complement strand
GCTATCGGCAGGCGCTGAATTTTACGTTCGATTCTCTCCAGGCGGCGCGTGCGGCGTTGGCGCGGCTCGATGAATTTCGAAAGCGGCTGGAAGAGGCCGCCGGCGTAGAGCGGAAAGATGCGCCGTTGCCGGGCTGGGCGGAAACGGCCAAGACAGAGTTTGCGACGGCGCTGGATGATGATCTGAATATATCGGGGGCATTGGGCTCGTTGTTTGATATGGTCCACGCAGGCAACAAGGCGCTGGACGCGGGCGAGGTCGCGGTGGGGCAGGCGTGGGCGACACTGGCGCTGTTTGAAAGCTTTGATTCGGTGCTGGGGCTGCTTCGGCCGAAGAGCGAGCAAGTTGAGCCCGAGGTGCTGGCCATGGTTGAGCTTCGCCAGGAGGCCCGGAAGAACAAGAATTGGGCCGAGGCGGATCGTCTTCGCGAGGAATTGGCGGCGCGAGGCTGGACCGTGAAGGATACGGCCAAGGGGCCGGAGTTGAAGAGGCTGTGATTAGTGAGAAGTAAGAAGTGAAAAGTGAGCAATCGGAAGTAATGATCCATTAACCATCACTGTTTCATGCGTGGAAAATTCATAACTTTTGAGGGACCGGAGGGGGCGGGGAAGACTACCCAGGCGCGTCGGCTTCAGACGAGGCTGGAGGGCATGGGGCTTGAAGTGCTTTATACCCGTGAGCCGGGTGGTACGCCCACCGGCGAGGCCATTCGCGAGGTCCTTCAGTACGACAAGGCCGGCGAGCCCATCTGTCCCGAGACGGAGGTGCTTCTTTTCGCGGCCAGCCGTGCCCAACTCGTACGCAATGTCATTCTCCCCGCGTTGATGAAGGGCACCTTCGTGATTTGCGATCGCTTTGCCGATTCCACGACAGCCTACCAGGGTTACGGCCGTGGATTTCCGATCGACCAGATGTTGGCGATCAACGACTTCGCGATTGGCGGGGCTGTGCCGGACCTGACGGTTCTGCTCGATGTGGACCTGAACATCGGGTTTGAGCGGCTGGCGACGCGCAAAGGTGCGCAACTGATGCTGGAGGGGCAACTGGACCGGATCGAGCGCGAGGCGCGTGCGTTCCATGAACGCGTGCGGAAGGGATACCTCGAATTGTCCAAACGGTGGCCCGAGCGATTCAGGATCATCGACGCCCGCCGCGATCAGGATGCGGTGGAGAAGGATGTCTGGGAGCTGATTCGCCATGTCCTCCCTTGAGAGAATTGCCGACGTCTTCGACGGTCTCAAGCAGAGCCACGAGGCGGGCCGTCTTGCCCATGCCTATCTGATCGTGGGATCGCCGCGCGGCGATGCCATGGCGCTGGCGGAGTCGCTCCTCCAACTCGTCTTCTGCACGTCCAAGAAGAAGCCCTGCGGGACCTGCGCGGGTTGCACCAAGGTGAAGTCGCGGCGTCATCCGGACGTCCTCTGGCTCGAGCCGGAGAGCAAGAGCCGGAAGATCACGATCGAACAGATTCGTGATGAACTGCAGCCGCGGATATCGCAGACCTCCTTTGAAGGGGGCTGGAAAGCGGGCGTGCTGGTTCATGCCGAGCGCCTGACCGATAACGCCGCCAACTCATTCCTCAAGACGCTTGAGGAACCACCCGGTGCGAGCCTGCTGCTGCTGTTGACCGATGCCGTGCAGCACCTGCTGCCGACGATTATCTCGCGTTGCCAGAAGCTGGTGCTTTCGGCCGGACAGGACCTCATCGAGGACGAATGGCGCGAGCCGTTGATGACCATCCTGCGGATGGGAAGTGCGGGGGATGTGGTGTCATCGTTTGGTCAGTCCGGGCGTTTCAAGGCGTTGATGGACGAGATCCGGAAGTCCGTGGTTGCGGCGGAAGAAGCACGTCAGGCTGAGACGGAAGAGGACGAAGACACACAGGTCGCGCGTGTTGCAGCCCGCGTTCAGGATGTGAGGACGCGGATCCTGCGTTGCATGTTGCTATGGCGCCGGGATGTGCTGATGGCGGTGTTGGGGATGGGGGATGAGATTCTTCACTTTCGCCATGAGGCCGAGGCTGTCCGTCGTGAGGCAGCCACGCTGGATTACGGCGAGGCGTTGCGGCGGTTGCGGGGCGTGGAGGAGATGATGAGGAAATTGGAGCGCAATCTGCCTGAGGAAGCCGCATTCGAGACGTGCTGGAGCGGTGTGTGACGCACCGGGGTAGGGGGACAGGCATGCTTCTCTCCACGGTGGACAGGAGCACATCCGGTTGGTAAACTGCTCAACCTTATAGGGTTTGGACCGATGGGCGGGAGCCCTTCACGGAGGTAATCAAGAACCATGGATATCAAGAATATCAAGAAGATCATCGACTTGATGAAAGCCAACGATCTTTGTGAATTTGAGATGGAAGAAGAAGGCTTTCGCATTGGCATCAAGCGGCGCAACGGCAGTGAGCCGCAGGTCGTTCTCTCATCGGCACCGCAGTCGGTCATGATGGCCCAGGCTGCGCCAGCCATGTCGGCTGTGGCTACGACCCCCGGGGTTGTTCTGGCGGCGGATGCTGCGAAGGAAGCGGAGAGCAAATTCCTCGAGATCAAGTCCCCGATCGTAGGCACGTTCTACCGCTCCGCGTCCCCGGACGCCGAGCCCTATGTGACCGTCGGCAAGGAAGTCGAGGGGGAGACCGTGGTGTGCATCATCGAAGCCATGAAGGTGATGAACGAGATCAAGGCCGAGTGCAAGGGCGTGATCCGCAAGATCTTGGTGGAGAACGCGACGCCGGTTCAGTTTGGGCAGGTTCTGTTCCTCGTGGAGCCCGCATAGGACACATTCATGTTTGATCGTATCCTGATCGCGAATCGTGGGGAAATCGCCGTACGCATCATCCGGGCATGCCGGGAGATGGGCATCAAGGCCGTGGCGGTGTATTCCGAGGCGGACGCCGAGTCTTTGCACGTTCAACTGGCCGACGAGGCCATTTGCATCGGGCCGGCTTCGACGAAGGAGAGTTATCTCAAGATCGCCAACATCATCAGCGCGGCAGAAGTGGCTGACGTGGACGCGATTCACCCGGGCTACGGGTTCCTGTCGGAGAACGCGCACTTTGCGGAGATCTGCGAGAACTGCAAAATCACCTTCATCGGTCCGACGCCGGACAATATCCGGATGATGGGCGACAAGGCCAAGGCGCGCGACACGATGAGGAAGGCCAACGTGCCGGTGACCCCGGGCAGCGCCGGCGTGATCAAGGACAAGGATGAGGCGCTGGTTGTGGCGCGTGAGATCGGCTACCCCGTGCTGATCAAGGCGGTGGCGGGTGGCGGCGGCAAGGGCATGCGTATCGCCCGCAACGACGTCAGCTTGGTGCAAGGCTTTATGACTGCCTCGTCGGAGGCGGAGCGCGCGTTCGGCAACTCGGCCGTGTACATCGAGAAGTTCGTCGAGAACGCGCGACACATCGAGGTGCAGCTCATCGGCGATCACCATGGCAATGTCGTGGCGCTGGGCGAGCGCGACTGCAGTCTGCAGCGTCGTCATCAGAAGCTGCTCGAAGAGGCGCCGAGTCCTGCGCTTTCGCACAAAGTCCGCGAAAAGTTGGTGAAGGCGGCCGTGAAGGGCGCGCAGGCGGTGGGCTACCGCAATGCCGGGACCATCGAGTTTCTCTACAACGACGACACGCACGATTTCTACTTCATGGAGATGAACACCCGTATCCAGGTGGAGCATCCTGTTACGGAGGAAATCACCGGCGTGGATCTCGTGAAGGAGCAGATCAGCGTGGCGATGGGCAACAAGCTCTCGTTCAGCGAGAAGGATGTTCATCCCTCCGGCCATTCCATCGAGCTTCGCATCAATGCCGAGGATCCGTACAAGAACTTCACCCCGTCGCCCGGCAAAATCACCTTCCTGAACTTTCCCGGGGGTCCCGGGATCCGGGTCGACTCGCACGTCTACAACGGCTACACGATCTCGCCGCACTACGACAGCATGATCGGCAAGCTGATCGTGAAGGGGAAGAATCGGAAGGAAGCCATTGCCAAGATGGCGCGTGCATTGAGCGAATTTTACATCGAAGGTGTCCATACCACCGCGCCGCTGGGCCAGGCGGTCTTGAGCGACGCGCGGTTTGCGCGGGGCGAGTACAACACGGCTTTCCTCGAGAGCTTCGTGAAGGACGTGTTTCTGATCACGCCGTAATCACTCGGCAAGGCGGTACATATGATGCTGAAGAGAAAGAGCAAGGAAGAGAGCGCGGAACAGACCAAGGCCGGATTGCCGGAGGTCCGTGATGGCGCGCGGCCGGCTGACCAGACGGACAGCGGCGACGATCATACCGAAGACGGGAACGAACTGGGTTCCGTTCAGATTCACAATCACGTGATCGCAACCATTGCGCGATTGGCGGCCCTGAAGGTTCCGGGCGTGGTCGAACTCAGCGGCAACATCGTTGACGGTCTTGCGGGGTTCATCGGCCGGAAGACAAATGATCGCGGCATCCAGGTCGACATTGTCGATAACTCCGTGGTGCTCGAGTTGCACGTGATCTTGGAATACGGTGTGCGCATTCCGCAGGTGTCATGGCAGATTCAGAATGAAGTCCGGCAGGCCGTGTCGCAGATGACCGGCAAGAGCGTCAAAGCGGTCAACGTGATCGTGCAGACGCTGAAGTTTCCGGGCGAACAGACCAACGCCGAAGAGGGAGGTTGATTCATGAAAGCCGTTCGCATCCTGTCCGGGATAGCCCTGTTCAGCCTGGTCATTGCCCTCGCTGCCGCGCTGGTGTACGCCGCTGTGCCGGGCAAGCCGTGGCAGGTGGTGTTTGATAATATGACCGTGTCGCGGTGGATCGGTTTTGAAACGGGTGTGGTGGTTCTTCTGCTGACCGTGATCTTTCTGCTCAGCGGTTTTCGCCGTCGTGGGCCGGACCAGTTCATCTCGTTTGAGGGTGAGGGTGGAACGGTATGCATCAGCATGAAGGCCGTGAAGGGCTTTCTCAGCAGGATCGGCGATGAATTCGCCGCGGTGCTGAGCTTGGAGCCCACGATCTGTTCGACGTCCGGCTCCATGCAGGTTGAATTGGACCTCCGGGTCAAATCGGGTACGCAGATTCCGGAACTATGCCGGTTGCTGCAGGAGCGCGTGCGCGAGAAGATCCGCGAAAATCTGGGAATCACCGAGATCAAGAATGTGAAGATCAATGTGCGGGAGATTGTGGCCATCACGCTGGACGGCAAGAAGAGCAGTCCGGCCCCGGCTGAACTTCCCGCGGACTGGTCTGGATCCTGAGCCATGGACTGGAATCGCCTTGCCGAGGAATATCTGGCTGTCGCGGACGAGGTCTTTGGATCGCTCAGCGCGAAAGTCGATGCGCTCGCCGTCGAACTCGCTGCATGCCTGAAGCAGGGGCAGAAGATTCTTATTTGCGGTAACGGCGGGAGCGCGGCCGACGCCCAGCATATGGCCGGCGAACTGATCAACAAGTTCCTCAAGGACCGGAAGCCTTATGCTGCGATAGCCCTGTCGACCGACACCTCCGTGCTGACGGCCATCGGCAACGACTTCGGTTACGATCAGACGTTTGAGAAACAGGTGCGTGGACTGGGGCGGAAGGGCGATGCGCTGGTCGGGATTTCGACCAGCGGAAACGCCGCCAACGTGCTCAGGGCTGTCGAGGCCGCGCGTTCGATGGGTATTCTGACCGTCGGCATTACGGGCGGCAAGGGCGGCAAACTTGCCGGCCAGGTGGATCGGTTGCTTTGCGTAGCCAGTTCCGCAAGTACGCCGCGCATCCAGGAAGGCCACCAGGTCATCATCCACGCACTCTGCGAGCGAATTGAAGAAATACTGGGCTGATGGAGAGGTGGAGTAATGGATAACACGCAGGCGGTGAAACAGCATTCTGACTCTCCCCGGCTGGTCGTCGTTGGATCTATCGGCATCGACACGATCGAGACGCCCAAGGCGCGCCGACAGAACATTCTGGGCGGCTCCGCAAGCTACGGCTGCGCGGCAGCCTCGTTCTTCACTGCTGTGGGCCTGGTGGGTGTTGTCGGCACGGACTTTCCGCCGGCTTACGTGGATTTGTACAAGAGGCTCGGCATCAACCTGGAGGGGCTCCAGACAGTTGAGGGCAAGACGTTCCAATGGGAAGGTGTCTACGAGACGAACCTCGACAATCGGCGGACGCTTCGCACCGATCTGAATGTGTTCGCGTCGTTCCGGCCCGACCTGCCTGCTTCGTACCGGAAGGCGCCGTTCCTCTTCCTGGCCAACATCTCGCCGGACCTGCAATTGCATGTGTTGGATCAGATGGAGAAGCCGCAATTTGTCGTGGCCGACACGATGGACCTTTGGATCAACAACACGCGCGAGGATCTGCAGAAGGTGATCGGTCGCGTGGACCTGCTTACGATGAACGAGTCCGAAGCGCGACACTTGAGCGGCAAGAAGGCCCTGCTCCGCGCCGCGCGCATGCTGCTCGGGATGGGGCCGAAGTACGTGCTGATCAAGAAGGGCGAACACGGCAGTGTGCTCTTCTCGAAGGACAGCATTTTCCTGATGCCGGCGTATCCGCTTGAGGATGTCCGCGATCCGACCGGGGCAGGGGACAGCTTTGCCGGTGGCTTCATGGGCGCGTTGGCGGCCAATGGCGACACCAGCGAGAGCGCCATCCGCAAGGCTATGGTCTACGGCAGCGTGGTCGCGTCGTTTGGCGTCGAAGAGTTCAGCCTGGAACGGCTGCAGGTGCTGACGGTCGACCAAGTTGAAGAACGCGCTTCGCTCTTCCGTTCCATGATGCGCTGCGAGTAGGTGCTATTCCAGACCGATGCGGTACATCTGCGATCCCAGGATCTCTGTTGATCCGGTGTACACGTTCTGGGGAGGAGTCGAGGTGATGGCCCCTACAGCCTTTTCCCATACATGCGTGGTGCCAGGGCAGGTCACGTTCTCGATGCGATAGACCTTCCCGCTCACGCTGGACCAGCGAAGGACCATATCCGCGCCCGCTCCGCGCACCAGCGAGAAAATGCCCAGAAAGGATGCGCCATCCAGTGGGTCCGTCCCGGCGGGCCATTCGTCGATGTCCCGCTGATGGTCGCCGTCGCTGTCGGCCTCCGGATGGATGAATTCAAACGCCCCGATATCGCAGACATTGGTCCCATCGAAGTTGCCATCCAGCGGGCGTGGCACTCCACCCATATCGCAAGCGAGAAGGTTGGTTCCCGAGTCAACGCACGGTGACGAGATCGCCAGGTTCCAGTTGCCGGTTGAGGTATCGGCGAAAAGGGGATCGGCATTCAGATTCCCATTGCCGGTTGTTGCGGGGGAGACATCGCAGTAGTCCAGAACCACGCCGCTGACTTGGTAGAGGTTGGAGCGGGTATTGCCCCACACAATGCAGTTGCGCGCGGTACTGACGGATTCGATGGACAGGCCGCCGCCGTGCGTGGCGTCATTCCCGGCGATTGTGCAGTTGATCACATCCGAGAAAGCGCTGTAGAGACCGCCTCCCCGGTAGGCTTGATTGGTGACGATGAGGCAATTTCGCACAAGACAGCGCCACGCGTAAATCCCGCCTCCGTTTTCGGTTACCTTGCCGGTGCTGTTGCTGACCACGGTACAGGATTGGAGCAGTGAAGCGATTGCAGGATTGGTGGAGTAGACATAGATGCCGCCTCCTCCGTTGGTGGACGCGTTCCCGATCACGCGGCAATGCGTCACGGTGCCGCCGTCGCGCACGTAGATTCCGCCTCCGCCTCCTCCGGCCGCATTGGCGACGACAAGGCAGTTGCTCACTACGCCACCGCTCATGTAGATGCCACCGCCATCATCACCCGCCGCGCATCCCGTGATGATGCTGTTCTGGAGCGTGACGTTGCGTGTCAACCAGGCCCCGCCGGCGTCACCGCCGGCATAGCCGTTGGTGATGGTGAATCCGTCGATCAGTGTCGGCTCAATGTTATAGAAATTGGCGGCAATCACGGATTCCGATCCGCCTCCAGTGATGATCGTGTTGGACGGGCCATTAACGGCCATGAGCGTGATGCCATCGGTGAAGAGCAGGCCCAGCATGGGTACCCCATAGGTCCCATTGCTGACGTAAATGGTATCGAAGGTCTCGGCCTCGTCCATAGCTGCGGCGATGGAATGGGAGGCCGTATTCCAGTTGGTGTAGGGGATCGTGTTGCCGCCGCCCGGGGCCACGTAGTGGACGGGTGTGTAGCCGGTGATGCGGATGAAGTTGGTCTTGATGGCCACGGCGGAAGACCACTCGTTGCTTACGATCAGTTTCACCGTCTTGTAGCCGGTCGAGGTGTACTGCGATGTCGGATTCTGATCGAAACTGTCCCCGGCGCCGACATTCCGGAAGAACCACGTCCAGTAAGCCGGCCCGTTGCTCGACCGGTCGGCGAAGGCTATGTCTTCGTAGGTCCGCGCGCTGGTCTTGTCGACGGAGAAGTCGGCTACGAGATGATAGACCGGCGCCTCCACGTAGTTGGTTCGCACGATGGTGTCCGACGAAGTGTTCCCGTTGCCGAAATCATTGCTGACCGTGAGCGCGACCGTGAACAGACCCGTGGAATTGAAGGTCCATTGCGGATGTTGCTCCGTGCTGTCCACGAAGCCATCATGATCGAAGTCCCACGCCCAATACTGCGGCGAGTTGCTGGAGACATCGGTGAATTGAACGATCAGCGGAACTGCGCCCGTGCGCGGATTGCCGACAAAATCCGCCGAGACTCCGGGGAAGGCCATGATCAGATTCGTTCTTGTGTGTTCGGCGCGCTCTCCCGAAGCATTGGTGACCACAAGGCGGACGGAGTGACTGCCCTGCGCATAGACATTGGTGACGGTTGTCATCCAAAGTCCGGAGGCATCGATGGTGGTCCAGTTTGTGAAATGCCACTCGAAGTAGACGTCGGATGTGTTGGTGCCCGACACGAGCCCGTGGAGGACCGAGGGAAGGGGGGCAACGCCCACCGAGGGTGCTGCCTCGATATCGACGATCAGGGAACCGAGCTCGTAAGCGCCGAGGTCGACCGTGCCAACCAACCGGGGTTGGTCGTCAAGGTCGGTCGAGGCTGCCATCCATGGCTGGTCGGCCCCTGTGTCTCGGCAGGGCGAATTGGTGGAGAGGCGGAAATTGCAACCCGCCAGCGAGAGAAACAGGGGATCAGCATTCGTATTGCCCGTGCCGGACGGGAGCGGTTGGGCGCACGTGAAGGTGTAGACGCTGGACGCGTTGCGATTGGAGTAGTCCATGGGTGAGTTGAAATAGATGATCGAATTCAGTGAGGTAGAGAACGAGCTGTAGTAGCCGCCCCCCTTGGGGGCTGAGTTGGAGACGACCGTTGAGTTTTCAAGCAGGCTGGAATTGAGCCGCAGCCCACCGCCCTCATCCGCTGCCACATTGTGATGGACAACGGAGTTGCGCACGCGACCGAGCGTGATCCACGCGCCGCCGCCGTCGTTTGAGGAAACGTTGCCTTCGAGTTTGCAACCATCGATGAAAATTCCGCTGGATTGGCTGCAGATTCCGCCGCCGTAGTTCCCGGCCGTATTACTGACGACTGTGCATGCCGAGACCGAGCCCCGGGTATAAATGGCGCCACCGTTCACTTTCGCTGCGTTGCGTTGGAAGACTCCGAATCGAATGGCCGCGTTGGTATTGTTGGCGTAGATGCCGGCTCCGTTGGTCTCAGCGACGTTGTCAATGAAGTAGCCGCTGTCAAGGTAGACTACGCCAGCGGCGTAGAGTGCGCCGCCATCCCCGGCAGAATTCTGAAGGAAGGTGCAACTCTCCATGTGGCCACTGGTTCCCAGCCACAGACCGCCACCTTGGCCGCTGGTTCCCGCGCTGTTTCTGAAGAATCCGCAGTTTTGCACCGTGACGCCGGTAGAGACCGCGTAGACGCCGGCTCCAAACTTGGGAGCAGTGTTTACATAGCCATTGGTGAATTTCAGGCCTTGGATCGTTGCCGGAGCGCCCACATACAAACATCGGTTTGACTCGGCGTGGATGATCGGCATTGGATAGACGTTGGCGCCTCGCAGCGTGATCTGCTGTGTAATGGAAAGCTGTGTAGATACCCGATAGGTGCCGTCGGTCACCAGCACGGTCGAGCCGTTGGTAGCAACATCGAGGGCTGCTTGAATGTCGTGCGCGGCTGTATCCCAGTTGGTGAACGGCGACGCGGGTGTGGGGCTGTTGGTCCAGACGTAGTGAGTCTCGGCAGGCACTGTGTGGGCCATAAGAAGATAGGCCGCCAGCGCGATCTTCCAGACGTTGGACAAACGCTTCCCCAATTTTTCCAAGGATTGGAAAAACATCCCGACCTCCGCGTCTCATAGTACCATGCGGCCCATGTGGTTGTTAACAAGAGCTCGCAGCATTCATACACTTTTTCCAGGCATTGGAGGAAATTCGGGCTATAGTCTCTCCTGCGATGGGCAGGTCCAGCGATTGGAAAATGGGAGGGTGGATCATGAAGAAACATCCGAAGACGGCGTGTTCATGTTGCTCTGATCGTCCGCATTCCTGTCAGATTACCGACCCCGTGGAGCGCGCGGCGAGCCGTGCGATGCTGCACGCGGTCGGGTTCACTCGCGAGGATTTCAAGAAGCCGCAGGTCGGCATCGCATCGACATGGAGCATGGTCACGCCGTGCAACATGCACATCGACAAGCTGGCGCGTGACGCGGCGAAAGGCGTCGATGGTGCGGGCGGGAAGGCCATCATCTTCGGCACGATCACGATCTCCGACGGCATCTCGATGGGTACTGAAGGGATGAAGTACTCGCTTGTGTCGCGCGAGGTGATTGCCGATTCGATCGAGACCGTTGCGGGCTGCGAGCAGTTCGACGGGTTGGTGGCGATCGGTGGGTGCGATAAGAACATGCCGGGCTGTCTGATGGCCATCGCACGGCTGAACCGGCCGGCGGTGTTCGTGTACGGCGGCACGATCATGCCGGGGAAATACAAGGGCAAAGACGTCGACATTGTCTCGGTGTTTGAGGCCGTGGGGGAGCATGCGCGCGGGCGATTGTCGGATAAAGAACTGCGCGAGATCGAGGAATGTGCGATTCCGGGCGCGGGCGCGTGTGGTGGGATGTACACGGCCAACACGATGGCATCGGCCATCGAGGCGTTGGGCATGAGTTTGCCGAACAGCTCCGCGCAGGCCGCGATTTCACGCGCTAAGAAACAGGATTGCCGTAACGCCGGGCGTGCAGTGCTGGGGCTGATCCGTAAAGGCATCCGGCCGCGCGACATCATGACGAAGAAGGCCTTTGAAAACGCGATCACGGTGGTGATGGCGTTGGGCGGGTCGACGAATGCCGTGCTGCACCTGTTGGCGATGGCCAATACGGCCGGGGTGAAACTGGAGTTGGATGATTTCACGCGCATCGGAAAGCGGGTGCCGGTGCTGGCGGATCTGAAGCCAAGCGGCAAACACGTTGTGGCGGATCTGGTGAAGATCGGCGGTGTGACGCCTCTGATGAAGATGCTCTTGGACAAGGGCCTGCTGCATGGTGCTTGCATGACCGTGACGGGCAAGACGCTCGCGCAGAATTTGAAAGGCGTAAAGGCTTATCCGAAAGGGCAGACAGTAATCCGGCCGTTCGCGCATCCGATCAAGAAGGAAGGGCACCTGGTCATCTTGCGGGGCAACCTCGCGCCAGAAGGGGCCGTTGCGAAGATATCAGGGTATGAGGGAACGCGATTCTGTGGCAAGGCGCGGGTATTCGAGTCCGAGGAATCCGCGTTGGCGAAGGTCCTGGACGGCACGGCGAAGAAGGGCGATGTGATCGTGATTCGCTACGAAGGGCCGCGTGGCGGGCCGGGGATGCGCGAGATGCTGTCGCCGACATCGGCAGTGATGGGGCGGGGTTTGGGGAAGGATGTCGCGTTGATTACGGACGGGCGGTTTTCTGGAGGGAGTCATGGGTTCGTCGTGGGGCACATCACGCCGGAGGCGCAAGTCGGTGGGCCGATTGCGGTCGTGCGCAACGGGGACCTGGTAACGATCGATGCCGACAAGCGGGTGATCTCCGTCGACATCCCGTCGGCCGAACTCAAGAAGCGGCTGGCTTGCTGGAAAGCGCCCAAGCCGCGTTACACGCGCGGGGTGCTGGCCAAGTACGCCCGGGTGGTGGCCTCCGCCTCACGCGGCGCGCTGACGGATCTGGCGTAGTTGACATATCCGCGCGTAATAACTATAGTTATAACATGACTATGGAAACCAAAGTGCGGAAGATCGGCAACTCCTATGGAATCGTTCTGCCCAAGGAGGCGCTGCATGTGATGAAGGTCAAGGAGGGCGACACGCTCTATTTGACCGAATCGCCCGAGTGCTCGCTTCGCGTGACGCCGGAGCGGAAGGGGTTCGCCGAGAAAGCGGCCATCGCTGACAAGTTGATGCGTCGATACCGGAACGCTCTGCGTGAGCTGGCCAAGTGAGAGAGCCAGTCTGGATCGATGGAGCGGATTGCTTGGCGTTTCATGAGGAAATGCTGGCCCGATTTGGTGGATTGGGTGGCATGCGGGACGCGGGGCTATTGGATTCTGCCCTAAACCGGCCGAAACACCTGTTTGCGTACGGCACTCCGGACTTGTTTGAGCTGGCTGCGGCTTATGCTCTCGGGGTGATTAAGAACCACCCGTTTCTTGACGGCAACAAGCGTGCCGGCTTCATGGCAGCCGCTCTCTTCCTTGAGGTCAACGACATGGCGTTTGAGGCCCCTGAGGAAGATGTCGTGATTCATACCCTTGCGCTGGCAGCGGGGAAACTGACCGGGCGGCAATATGCTGCATGGCTCAGACGTTCATGCGGGCGAAAACCTTCCAAGAAGCGCTGATCGGCCTCGTTCTCGCATTCGAATGCCCCTTCTTTGATATGTGTGTTCATAGAAAGCACAATATCACCGATTGTTTTCGGCTCATATTCACAAGTTGTGCGTGAAAATGGCTATTTATGTGTGATATTGGCATCAAGCACCGCGTGATTATGTTAAAAGAGCTAGATATTGACTGTCAATGTGCGCAGCGACGTCACAGTTGTAAAATAGTTGATATTTTCTCTTTCCATCATGACGTATAATAAGTACCTTGGTTTAAAGATTGATGTGTAAGCGGCAGAAAGGTGGACCAAAATGCCTACTGAGAAGATAGATGGGGCTCAAGCGCTGGTTAAGTGTCTTGAACGTGAAGGTATTGAATACATGTTCGGGCTGTCCGGCGGTTCTGCCATCCCAATATTTGATGCTTTGGTGACAACCAATACGAAGATCAAGTTTGTTCTGGTTCGCCATGAACAAGGTGCGGCTCATATGGCTGACGGCTATGCCCGGGCCACGGGGAAGCCGGCGTGCGTGCTGGTGACGAGCGGGCCCGGGGCGACCAACACGCTGACGGGTGTGATGACCGCGCACATGGACTCTGTGCCGATGATCGTTGTGACCGGTCAGTCGGTGTCGTGGATGCTGGGCAAGGACGCTTTCCAAGAGGCGGACATCTTTGGCATCACGATGCCGGTGGTGAAGCACAGCTATCTGGTGAAGAAGACGAACGATATCCCGAGAATCGTGCGTGAAGCCTATCACATTGCGACGACGGGCCGGCCGGGGCCGGTGTTGATCGATCTGCCCAAGGATGTGAGTTCGGGGCCGTGCACGGTGGATCTATTCCAGGAAATGGATTTGCCGGGCTACAAGCCGTATCCGGCAAAGATCGACAAGGAGAAGATTGTCGAGATCGCAGAAGCGTTGAGCAAGTCGCGCAAGCCGGTGCTACTGGTGGGGCACGGCGTGATCATCTCTGACGCGTGTGCGCAGGTGAAGGCGCTGGCCGAGAAATTGGGCGCGCCTGTGGTGAATACGCTGCTGGGCAAGGGTGGATTCCCGGAGACGCACAAGTTGTCGCTTGGCATGCTGGGCATGCACGGGACGGCATATGCCACGAAGGCGGTGGTGGAGTGCGATCTGATCATGTCGATCGGTTCGCGCTTTGACGACCGGATCATCGGGCAGCCGGACAAGTTCTGCAAGAATGCGACGAAGATACACATCGATGTGGATCCGTCTGAGATCGGCAAGATGATCAAGCCGGATATCCACGTCATTGGCGATGCACGGGCCGTGCTGGATGAATTGAACAAGCACGTCACGCGGTTGGACACGCGGGAGTGGCTGGACCATCTGGAGGGCTACAAGAAGAAGTACGCTCTGCACTACAAGAAGCAGGGCGGGCTGAAGATGCAGCACATCATGGATGAGCTCTACAAGATGACCGGGGGCAAAGCCGTCGCGGTGACGGACGTGGGTCAGCACCAGATGTGGGCGGCGCAGTTCTGGAAGACGGACGGCCGTCATGATTGGCTGAGTTCCGGCGGCGCAGGGACGATGGGCTACGGGTTCCCTGCGGCGATCGGCGCACAGTTGGGCCGACCCAAGGATCTTGTCGTGGTGTTCTGCGGTGACGGTGGGTTCCAGATGACGATGCCGGAGTTGGCGACGGCTTGTCTGCACAAGCTGCCGATCAAGATCATCGTGCTCAACAATCATTACCTGGGCATGGTGCGCCAGTGGCAGGAGCTGTTCTACGACGATCGCAAGAGCGGTGTGGATCTGGAGGGCAACCCGGACTTCGCCAAACTGGCCGAGGCCTACCAGAACGCCAAAGGGTTCACGTTGAAGCGGCCGGCGGATGTGAAGAAGATACTGGCCCGGGCGCTGGAGTACAACGACGGACCGTGCGTGATCAACGCCGAGGTGGTGAAGACCGAGAACGTGTTCCCGATGATTCCGGCAGGCAGGCCGCTCGAGGACATGCTGGTGGAACCGCCGAAGGCACAGATGGAGAAACCGACCGGTTCGACATGAGTCGCTCGAGAGAATGGATGAAGGTGACACTATGAATGGAAATGATACTCATACGCTAAGCGTCTTCGTGGCGAACAAGCCCGGTGTGCTCGCGCGCATTGCCCAGGTGTTCGCGCGCCGCGGATTCAACATCGATTCGCTGGTTGTGTCCTCCACGATGGAGGGCAACTTCTCCAGAATGACGATTACCGCAAAGGGCGAAGCTTCGGGGCTCCAGCAGGTGATCGAGGCGCTGAGGAAGCTGATCGATGTTGTGCATTGCGTGGACCACACGGGCGAGGATGTCGTGGTTCGGGAAATGGCATTGGTCAAAGCCAAGGTCACGCCGGAAGAACGCACCGAGGCGCTACAGATTGCGGATCATTTCGCGGCGAAGACCGTGGATTTGACCGAGTCATCCATGATTCTCATGGTGACCGGCAACACGGACAAGCTCGACGCGATGATCAAGCTGATGGGCAAGTTCAAGCTCATCGAGCTGGTTCGCACGGGCAAGGTCGTCATGGCCCGTGGTGACGAAGAGACGTAGTCAAAGTTCCAAGTTACAGGTTCCAGGTTCCAAGTTGGCGCAAGCTGGCTTGGAGCTTGGCTTTTGTGACGTGGAATCGGAACCGGAAAGCCCATTGACCCTGCTGCCCTGCGCGCCTATATTCTCCCTGCCATGAATAAGACACTTTTCGAGAAAATCTGGGATCGGCACGTTGTAACAACGCTGTCCGACGGGTCTGTCCTGCTGTATATCGACCGGCAACTGGTGCATGAAGTGACCAGCCCGCAGGCCTTCGAGGGGCTGCGGCTGACGGGCCGCAAGGTGCGGCGTCCCGACCTGACTTTTGCGACCATGGATCACAACATCCCGACGGACAATCAGGGTGTCATCCGCGATCCGATCTCGAAGGCCTCCGTGGAGGCGTTGGAGAAGAATTGCGCCGAGTTCGGCGTGACGCTGTACGGCCTGAATCACGACAAGAACGGCGTGGTTCACATCATTGGCCCTGAACTGGGTCTGACCCTGCCGGGCACAACGATTGTCTGCGGCGATTCGCATACCGCCACGCATGGCGCGTTTGGTGCGCTTGCGTTCGGCATCGGCACGTCCGAAGTCGAACACGTGCTGGCCACACAGACGCTGCGTCAGAAGAAGCCGAAGACGTTCAAGGTGGAGTACACCGGTCGTCTGCCGAAGGGCGTGACATCCAAGGATATGGTGCTGAAGCTGATCGGTATGATCGGCACAGCCGGCGGCACAGGCTACGTCATCGAGTATTGCGGCGAGGCCGTGCAGGGCCTGTCGATGGAAGCGCGGATGACCATCTGCAACATGACCATCGAGGCTGGGGCGCGCGCGGGCATGATTGCACCGGACGAGGTTACGTTCAACTACGTCGCTTCGGGTGAACGACCGTTCGCGCCGGGGCCGTGGGATATCGAGAAGTCGATTGAGTACTGGAAGACGCTGCCCAGCGATCCGGGTGCGAAGTATGATCGGGAATTGAAGATTGATGCATCGCAGATCGCTCCGCAAGTAACTTGGGGGACCAGCCCCGGCATGGTGATCGACGTCAATGCGCCGGTGCCGGATCCAGAGAAGGTTCCGGGCTACAGCCGGAAGGATGCCGAGCAGGCGCTGGCCTACATGGGGTTGGAGCCCGGTGTCCGCATGACCGACGTGAAACTGGACGTCGTGTTCATCGGCAGTTGCACCAACGGCCGTATCGAAGATCTGCGTCGGGCGGCAGCCATCATGGATGGCCGCAAAGTCGCTGCGGGAGTCAAGGTGCTGGTGGTGCCCGGGTCCGCCCAAGTGCGGAAGCAGGCAATGGCGGAGGGCTTGGACAAGGTGTTCCTCAACGCGGGTGCCGAGTGGCGTTTCGCGGGATGCAGCATGTGTCTGGGCATGAACCCGGATCAGCTGAAGCCCCAAGAGCGCTGCGCAGCGACTTCGAATCGAAACTTCGAGGGTCGCATGGGCAAGGGCGGTCGCACGCATCTGTGCAGCCCGGAAATGGCGGCATGGGCGGCGGTCGAAGGGCACTTCGTGGATATCAGGACAAGGGTGTAATATGGAAGCCTTCAAAACACATCGCGGGTTGCTGGCGACGTTGGATAACGCCAACGTCGATACGGATCAAATTATTCCGAAGCAGTTCCTGAAGTCGATCAAGCGGACCGGCTTCGGCGAGTCGCTTTTCTTTGATTGGCGATATCTGGTTGATGGCAAGCCGGACCCGGCGTTTCGGCTGAACGCGCCGCGTTTCAAGGGCGCCTCGATTTTGGTCGTGCGCAACAACTTTGGTTGCGGTTCGAGTCGCGAGCATGCGGTGTGGGCGGTGATGCAGTATGGGTTCAAGGCAGTGATCGCTCCGTGGGTGGACCGGGACGGTACGCGGGTTCCGGGGTTCGCCGACATTTTCCGCAATAACAGTCGCCAGAACGGCTTGCTGACGATCGAGCTGTCCGAGGCCGAGGTTGAGGCGATCTTCCAGGCGGTGGATCGATTCCCGGGCCTGGAGGCCACGATCGATCTAGATGAGCAGCGCGTGGTGCTGCATCTCTCGGAAGCCGAAGAGGCGTTCCATTTTGATATCGATCCGGGCGTCAAGGAACACCTGGTGCGCGGTCTCGATGAGATTGGCCTGACGCTTCAGCATGAAGCGAAAGTGGCGGCCTTTGAGCGGACCCACGACATACAGATGCCGCCACGCGGCTAGACAAGCTTTCTGAAGGGGCGTTCATGCTCCAGCAAACTTTCATTCACCTGCCGGGTGTGGGCGAGGTGAATGAACAGCGTCTCTGGCGAGCTGGTGTCAGATCATGGCAGGACTTTGTTGCCGGCCACGAAGCCGGCAAGTTCCGCGGTCGTCGCATTGAGCGTGCCATTGCCCAGGTACAGGAATCGATTGTGCGCTACGCACAAAGCGAGTGGTCCTTCTTCGACGGGGTCATACCGTCTCCTCACAAGTGGCGTGCGTTTGCCGATCTTGGGAAGAGCGCGCTCTACGTGGATATCGAGACCACGGGCATGGGGGCGCGGATGACATCACCGTCATCGGCCTCTACGATGGCCGCGAGGTGCGATCCTACGTCGCCGGCATCAATTTGGAAGAGGCCGTTGCACAGATTGAGGCCCATCCATTGGTGGTGACGTTCAATGGCGCGCAGTTCGACATGCCCATCATCCGGCGGCATTTTGGACGGGCATCGTTTAATCACGTTCATGTCGACTTGCGGTTCCCGTTGCGGAGGTTGGGCTACCAGGGCGGACTGAAGAAGATCGAGGACATGTTTGGGATTCAGCGCTCCTCCCGCACGAGGGGGCTCGATGGGTGGGATGCCGTGAGGCTCTGGCATGAATACCAGCGTGGCTCGCGTGGAGCGCTCGAAGTACTCGTTGAATACAACCGCGAGGATATCTGTAACCTTGAGCCTTTGATGCGATTCGTGTTTGATGAGATGAAGAAACGGAGCGGTATCGACTCGTCGGTCGACGCAAAGCCATGAAGATTGCCTTCATCAAACAGAAATACGTGCCGTTTGGCGGTGGCGAAGGCTACCTCGAGAACCTGATGACCGCGTGTGTGAAGCGCGGGCATGACGTTCACTTGATCACGACCAAGTGGCCGGGTGAGGAATTGAAGCCGGTCACCTGCCGCGTTGTGCCCATGATCAAGCTGACGCGGGCGACGCGCATGAGATCCTTCTCGAAGGCGGCTGCCGCGGCGGTACGGGCAGGGGACTACGATGTGTCGTTCAGCCTTGATCGCACGGAACACCAGGATATCTGGCGCGCGGGCGAGGGTGTTCACGGCGTGTGGCTGGATCGCAGGCTACTGTTCGAGCCGGGGTGGAAGGTTCAACTGGCTAAGTGGTCATCGGGCCAGCGCGCGATTCTCGACCTCGAGCGCCGTTGCGTGAGCGGCTCCGTGAGGATCATCGCCAACTCGCGCATGGTACAGGACGATCTGGCTGCTGCCTATGGAGTCGGGCCGGAGAAGGTCGTCCTGATTCCCAATGGGATTGACCTGCGGAGATTCAACCCGCAGAACCGGGCATCGGATCGGGCCGCGATACGCACAGAACTCGGGCTCAGCGAATCGGAGAAGATCATTCTCTTCGTCGGCAGCAACTTTCTGAGGAAGGGAGTCCGGGAGACCATTCAGGCCCTGACGCGGGTGAAGGACGCGGTGCTTGTCGTGCTTGGACGGGATGATTCCAAACCCTGGCGCCAGTTTGCAGAGAACTGTGGGGTCGCGGATCGTGTTCGCTTTCCGGGGACGCGCAAGGATATCCCACGCCTTTACCGTGCGGCGGATGTGACGGCGTTTGCGACGTGGTTTGACTCCTTCGGCTTTGTAGGAATTGAGTCGATGGCGTGCGGCACGCCTTTGGTGACAACGGGCTATAGCGGAGTCTCACAGGTCATTGTCCCGGGGGTAAATGGGGAACTTGTTTCGCGGCCGGATGCGTTGGATGAACTTGCCGCAGCGTTGGAGAAGCAGCTATCGCGTCATATCGATGAAGCCGAGGCGGCCAGAATATCCGGGACGGTCGTGGACTACTCTCTGGAGCTTAACGTCGATCGAACAGCGCAGCTCATCGAATCGGTCGGTCAATCCCACTCGAAGTAACGAAGCCTTGGCTTGCCGACTGGTGTGGCGATGGCGGCGACGAAATCCTCCGGGGCCTCGAGCTCTGCAACGTACCACTTGGTCTTGCACGACGGATCGTGGACTTCCTCGAAACCCCGGCCGATCTGGACGGAAAAAGAAGGCAGTCCCAGCGCGATGCCAGTTCCGATGCCTTTCAGATAGGCCTCCTTGCGAACCCAGAAATGATAGAACGCGCCGGGTTGTTTGTTCTCTGGCAGGCGATGGAGTTGGTGAACTTCGCGCTCGGACAGGAAACGCGAGGCGAGGCTTTTCCATTCCGGCAGATCCCGGATGGCCTCGACATCGACGCCGACCGGCGCGTCTCGGGCGATGGCGAGGAGCGCGGTGTCCCCGGTGTGCGAAAGGTTAAAGTGGATTCCGCGATTGGTCGGGTCTTGGATGAAAGGTTTTCCGGCCTTCTCCGTGCCGATCACGATCTCACGGGGCCCGATGTCGAGATACAGCGCGAGGATGGAGCGGGTGGCGGCGTGCGCGCAGATGTGACGGCGGCGAAGCGGGGGGGAGGCAAAGCGCAGCGCGCGCTCCGTCTCGTCCGGCGACAGAAGCTTCTGCATATCGCGCAGTTCATCGACGGGGACATTCAGGCTGATTGTCCAGACGTGGATCTCGTGTTCACGCAGAGGGGGTGGCGTAGCGTGTTCCGTGCGGTTCTTCTTGTGCGGGCAGGCGCTCATAGGTCAGATTGCCCGTCTTTGCCCGGCGCTCGACAATTGCAGCTCATTTCGCTTATTTTACACGCCGCGTGGCTGGGCAAAACGATTTTCTGAGCAGATGACCATAGATCCTACATACCGATTGTATCCGGCGCCGGGGCTTTCCAAGGCGGAGCACGCCACGATTGTGGACCTTCTCCGTCAGCGGGCTATCGAGCAGCCGGACAAGATGGCCTACACTTTTTATGTGGATGGGGAGGAAAACCCGGAGTCCTACACCTACCGTCAGATGGATGAGCGGGCCCGGTCGATTGCCGCCGAACTTCAGCGACTGAAGACAGAAGGTGAGCGGGTACTCATGCTGTACCCGCCCGGGTTGGAATTCATTGCTGCGTTTTACGGCTGTCTGTATGCGGGCGTTGTGGCGATACCGGCCTATCCGCCGGGTCTCAATCAGCGTTCTGCCGCGCGCATCAACAGCATATCCGTCGATGCCGGGGCGACGACGGCGTTTACGACGGCGAAGATACTGGAGAGCCGAAAGAAGGTTTTTGACAGCATCCCGGAACTGAAGTCGTTGCGATGGATTGCCACGGACACGATGGGGGAAGGGCGTCCGGAGAAGTGGGTGCGTCCGGACATTACGGGCAAGGCGCTGGCTTATCTCCAGTATACGTCCGGGTCGACCTCGACGCCGAAGGGTGTAATGGTCAGCCACGGGAACGTGCTGCACAACCTGGCCTACCAGGACGAGGGATGGAAGTGCTCATCCGGCACGGGAATCGTTTCGTGGCTTCCTCACTTCCACGACTTCGGTCTGGTATTCGGTATCCTGGAGCCGATATTCGCTGGGGTGCCCTGCGTCCTCATGTCGCCGACAGCGTTCGTCCAGCGCCCGGCTCGATGGCTCCAGGCGATCATGAAGTATCAAGGCAGTCATAATGCTGCCCCGAACTTTGCCTTTGATCTCTGCGTCTCCCAAGTCACGCCAGAGGAGCGTGACAAACTCGATCTGAGTGGTTGGCAAGTAGTAGTTAATGGCGCTGAACCGGTGAGAGCTCCGACCATGAACCGCTTCTCGGAGTATTTCGCGCCATGCGGATTCCGTCCGGAAGTGTTCAGCGCGGGCTATGGGCTGGCGGAAGCCACGCTCAAGGTCACATCGGATCGGATGGGCGAGTTGCCGGTACTGTTCAGTGCTGATGCGGATGGACTCGAGAGACATAAGGTCGTCGCCGCGCAGGCGGGCTCGGCTTCCGAACGTGTTCTGGTGGGCAACGGCAAACCGTACTTCGAGACGCAGGTTGAGATCGTCAATCCCGATACGTTGAAGCGGAGCGCGCCGGATGAGATTGGCGAGATATGGGTGAAGTCGCCGAGCTTGTGCCTGGGTTACTGGAACCGGCCGGATGCTTCCAAAGACACGTTTGAAGCCCGGATCGCAGACACGAACGAAGGGCCGTTTCTGCGAACCGGCGATCTGGGCTTTCTGCGCGATGGCTATCTTTACATCACAGGGCGCGCCAAGGATCTCATCATCATCCGCGGTGTGAACCACTATCCTCAGGATATCGAGCTTACAGTGGAGCAGGCTCATCCGGGCGTGCGGGCGGGCCGGGGGGCGGCCTTCGCCGTCGATGTGAAGGGCGAGGAGCGGCTGGTGATTGTGTACGAGGTGGAGCGCAGCCACCGTGACCCGGATATGAACGAGATATCGGTGGCCGTGCGTCGCGCGGTCGCTGAGAACCATGATCTCGAAGTCTACGCGTTTGTGCTCGTGCGGACAGGCAGCGTACCGATGACGTCGAGCGGCAAGATTCAGCGTCACGCATGCAAGAGATCCTTTGAGGGCGGCGAACTGGAAGTGGTTGCACAGAGCGTGCTCGACAGGATGATTGCCGCGGACCGCAAGGTGGTTGCACCGCGCGACGAGCTGGAGTCCAAGCTGGTCGACATCTGGCAGGAGATTCTCAGCATCACGCCGGTCGGCATCACGGACAATTTCTTTGATCTCGGAGGCAACTCGCTGCTGGCCTTGAGGTTGGTGGGCCGTATCCAGCAGGTGTTGGGCAAGGAAGTGGCATTGGTGGATCTCTTCACCACGCACACGATCAAGGAACTGGCGGAGTTGCTTCGCAAGGAAGGCAGGACATCGGCCTTCATTTCGCTGGTCGCGCTGAAGCCGGACGGGAAGAAGGCGCCGTTCTTCTGCGTGCATCCGGGCGGTGGCACGGTGATGTGTTTCGTTGATCTTGCGCGTTACATGGATGACGGGCATCCGTTCTACGCGCTTCAGTCGCAGGGCGTGGATGGGCATCTCAAGCCGTTGAAGAAGATCGAGGAGATGGCCGCCCTGTATGTTCGTGAAATGCGGATGATCCAGCCTGCTGGGCCGTACCTGATTGGCGGCATGTGTCTCGGTGGCATTATTGCCTACGAGATGGCGATTCAGTTGGAGGCGATGGGTGAGAAAGTGGATCTTGTCGCCATCTTTGACACGAGACGGCCGCCGGGCTTCCGGCGTGCGCCGCGGCCAAAGCGAATGATCAAGCAGTGGCTGGGGTCGATCGCAAACCGTGGTCAGGAGCGCTATCTCAAGAAGGTGTGGCTTGCGAACGAGAAGGCGCGCAATCGCTACAAGGCCAAGCCGTACGGTGGGAAGATCACGCTCTTCTGGAGCGATGAATCAGAGGACGAGGGCAAGCAGGATCGCGTGGCCATGTGGGCCGAATTGGCCAAGGGTGGAGCGGATGTCGTCCGGGTGCCGGGCACGCACCTGAGCCTGCTGCAGGAGCCGCACGTCAAAGTGCTGGCGGAGAAGCTGAAGGGCTGTTGGGGGGAGAGTAAGAAGTAAGCAGTGAGTGGTGAGAAGTCATAAGCATCCAATACGGCTCGTCACTTATTACTGCACACTTCTCACTGGTTCGTCTGGCTACCAATCATTGTTCTCGGCATAGCCGAGTTTGATCAGCAGTTCACCCGCCGACTTCTTGAAGACGTCCATCTCCTCCTTCGACAGGTCCTTGTGCCAGCGTCCCTCGGAGGTCTTCGTAATGGGTTTGTGGATGCCCGGATGCAGCGCGTTCTTGGTCGCGTCGCGTGATCCGTCGCGGTTCCGGTGATAGTCGAGGATGGAGGGTTCCCACGGCTCACCGACGAACGCGAACAATCCCTTCAGCGTCGTTTCGTCATCCCGGATCAGGTCCTCGTAGCGTAGTTCGTAGTAGCGTGGATCGCCGCGGTAGCGCAGGCCTGCGTTCACCGTCGTGACCCAGCGGGCTATGCAGTCCTCGATGGGGTTTCGCGTATTCAGTTCAATCACCTTCCCGTCGATCACCTTGCGGGAGGGGTGTGTGCGCAGGGAGCACACCGTATCACGCCCGTCGCGGATCATGTGAATGAACCGTGCCTCGGGAAAGTGTTTGAAGATGTAGTCCATGTGCAGAATGTTGTTGGGCGTTTTTTCCGCCCAGCGCTGCTTGTTGCATTTCGTGCAGTAGGCGGCGAAGAACTGGTCGATGAATTCCGCCTGCGAATCGCACGTGTCGAGCATACGGGCGACGTCGGTGGCGGGGATCTCGTACTTGAATTCCATCACCTTCGGCTTGATGGAGCGGGGGAGGAAGAGATTGCTCTCCATGCCGCAACACAGGTGGGAATGCGTATCCAGAATAACGCGGAGCAGCGTGGTGCCGCTGCGACCGCAGCCGCCGACGATGACCGGGCTGGATTTCGACGTGTAGTCGTGCAGGCGCCAGGCGCTGTTGCGTCGAACGCGCTTCTTGTTGCCCATCAGCAGCCGTCCGAGTCTGCGGAGCGCGAGTGTGGTCGAAGTGTTCACAGCCAGCCTCTCTTCTTCCATCGTTTCCGGGTTTTCGCGATGACGGCCCGCAGGAGCTTGTCGCGTTCAGCGTCCGGTATCGGTTCCGCATCCAGATAGGCTTTCCAGACGCGCAGGCGGTCGGTGCGTGACCAGCCGGCCTTCTCCATGTTCACCTGCATCAGGTTGTGGACACGGCGCCCGAAGGGGAGCTTGCCGTACGTGCGCGTACGTTCATGATCGATCCAGAAGAGAATGGGTTCGTCTCCTTCAAAGCGGCAGAGCAGATTGCTTGTCCGCAAGTCGCCGTGATAGAGCCCGACGTGGTGCCAGCGACCGACCTCGGTTCCCATGGTCTTGAGCAAGGCCCGCTTGCGCGACGTGGAGGGAGTGAGGTTGAGAAGCGGTCGATTGATGAGTTCCTGAACCTTGTGCACGTTCTCAATGGTCCGTGTGATCAGTCCGCTGGCGGCGAGGATGCCGAAGCGGTATTCCTCGATCAGGCAGAGCGGTACGGGCACGCGGAAGCCATGGGTTGCCGCAAGGAGGCTGCCGGACAGGGCGCGCGCGGCGCGCGAGGGTCGGAGGAGGTCCTTCAGGGCATCCCAGGCATCGCGCCTGAGGAAGCGTTTGAAGAAGAAGGGCACAACCGGGTCGGGCAGCGTGCCGTGATAGACCTCCGCGAAGGGCGATGCGACGATTCTTTCCAACCCCTGGAACTTCCCGGTCCAGATGTCGGCTGCGATACGCTTCCATCCTGCATGCTCGGCCGGCGTGTGGATATGAATCTCCGACCGCGCGCGGCTGCCCGGCAGAACGGTGTGCGACCAGTGTGCTGGAAGGCGGGGCATCATGACGATGTTATGGGCGTTCCGCGCCGTCCTCCATGAGGGTCTTGAACTCGTCGGGAATCGCTACATCAAGATGGCTCAGCAGGAACATGATCAGCCGGTTGTCGGCCGCACGGCTGGATACGCCGTCGCTTCGTAACGCGGTTATGCACTCGATGCCGACCTCGTCGCATCGCTCCTTGAGCGCGATGCTCTGCTTGGGGTGGTGTTTGTAGTGGGCGTTGGATTTCGGCGTGGTGTTGAGGTAGCGGCAACTGAGAAAGAGCGGCGGGTCGCCGCGGGAAATCTGGTCCAGCATCGAAGCGTCCTTCATCGCGCGTTCGAGCATATCCTGCGTGTCGCCTGCATCGAGGTTGATGCCGTAGAAGGCGTTGCCCATGGGTTTGCCGACGGGTGGTGCGCCCATGATCCTGTCCCACACGCGCATATCGTAGCTCGCCTGGGGATTGATGGCCGCAACACAGCGGACGCGAGAGGACCGGCGCAGGACGGGATCGAAACTGGAAGGGTCCGCCAACTCATCGTGGAAGGCAGTCCACATGGCCATGCCTGAGCCTGCGGAGGTGCCGGCAAGGGCGATGCGTTTGGGGTCGATGTTGTGCTTGGCAGCGTTGAGTCGGGCGAATTGGACCGCGCGGGCACCATCGCGCAGGATGAGATTGATGTTGGCCTGATTCAGGAACCGGTAGTTGATGGAGGCCACGGACACGCCTGCCCCGAGCATCTTTTCGAGCAGGCGCATGCTGCGAACGGCTTTCTTGTCGCCGCCGACGAAGCCGCCGCCGTGTATGTAGATCACGAGCGGCGTGGGCGTGTCGGACTTGGCTTTCCAGAAATCCATGATATTGCGCGGGTGAGGGCCGTAGCTGACATTTTCGAGATCGGGTTTCATTTCGGTTTCGGAGACATCCATGGTTTCGCTGAATTTCCTCAGCATCTTGCGGTAGCGGATGGCCTCGGTCTCCGTGAGGATGCCGTCCTCGTTTTCATCGGCATCGGGATATTGCTCAAACGCGCGTTCGAGATAGGGACTGGTCGCGGAGGTGGCCTCCTCGCCACGTGCCATGGCCGGGGTGACGGAAGCCAGTGCCAGCGCGAGCGGCAGAAGCCGGAGACAGACGCGGGTTGATTGCATAGCCAGAGCGTAATAAACGCGTGGCCGGAATTCAATGGCGGAGCAGGGGGCTGAAACCAGTGACCAGTAAGCAGTGAGAAGACTAGGGGATGGGGATGCCACGAAGAGGCACAGGATGCACAGAGAGAGGAAGAAGATGTCAACCGCTGATGGCGCTGATAGCGCGGATAAAGAAGGGGATGGGATGGTCACCACGAAATACACTAAGTACACGAAAACAGAGCAAGAATGGAAATCAGTGGATTAGGGAGGAGGCAGAAGATTTCAGCAGAAGATAACAAAGGTAACGGAAAGCGGGGATGGGAAGAGACAAAGGAGGCGGAGGGACAAAGAGGGAGAGAAAGTGGACAAGGTTGCCGTCGCGTGGTGGCGCGGAACCATCAACCATCTAACCATTAATCATTCTTTCAGGGGATGATGATACCGCCGGTGGGGTCGCCGTGCGTGATGGTAGCTTTCGCGCGCAGGCCGCGGATGAATTTGCCGAAGCGCTCGTGCTTGAGGTTCTCGATCATGTGCTCGCGGATCTGGTCTTTGACTTCAGCTTCCGGAGTGATGCTGCCTGGTTTGCGGCCGGTGACCTGGATCACATGATACCCGAACTGTGTTTCCACGACGGGGCCGATTTCCCCGATGTTCTGGCTGAACACCGCTTTTTCAAACTCGGGCACCATCTGTCCGCGCTCCACGTCCCCGAGGCTGCCGCCCTCCTGCCGGCTGGGGCAGGTGGACTTGGCCTTGGCGACCTCGGCAAAGTCGGCCCCGGCAGCGAGCTCCTTGCGCACTTCTTCCGCGCGAGCCTTGGCATTCTCGCGCTTTGCGGCGTCGGCCTCGGCATCGCAGCCGATCAGGACGTGCCGCGACTCGGCGGTCTCGGGGATGGTGAACTGCTTGATATTCTCTTTGTAGAAGGAGGAGACCTGCTCGTCGGAGATCGCCTCGTTGCCGCCGGATTCCGCCTCGTAGAGCTTCCGGACGCGCTCGTTGGCGATGACGTCTTTGCGGAGCATATCCATGGTGACGCCCTGAGCGGCGAGCACTTGTTCGAGCGTGGCGCCCTGCGGGAGGCCCTTGGCAATCCACGCCAGCGCGCCATCGATTTCTGCATCGGAGATGGGTTCGTTACGGCGCTCGGCTTCAGCACGCATGAGAGTCTGGTCGATGAACTGCTCGACGGTCTGCTGTTCGAGCTGCGGGCCGATCTGCTGCAGGTAGCTTTCGACCATCTGGGGCGGTACACCTTGGCGGACAAGGGTTTGGCGGGCGATTTGCTGGGCCTGGCCGCGGGTGAGCGACTGGTCGTTGACGGTTACGATAATCGGGTCGTGCTGCATGTCATTTCCTTCCAACAAAGGTCCGCGAGTTACAAGAGACGCTGCACGCTACCCGTTTGGTGAGGGAATAAGAAGAGAAAAAGCCGGGAAAGATGGGAGGGGATATTTACCCACAAGCGACACGAAAGCCGAGCAAGCTCAGGAAAGACAAAAGAGCATGGAGAAGACTTGGATTTGAACTGAAGGTAACAACGGGAGCAAAGGGCGAAGAATGGGGACAGGGTGTTCACCACGAAAGACACGAAGTACACGAAAATGGGAAGGGACGGAGAGGGATGCAACCGCTGATGGCGCGGATCGGGCGGATGAAGAAGAGAGTGGAAAGAGACGGAAGAGGCAAAGCGACAAAGTAGCAGAGAAGGGGAGAGAACATCGCCACGAAAAGGCACAAGAGACGCACGGGATGGTGGAGAGACAAAGTGGCGAAGAATCGGAAAGGCTTGCGGTGGTGGAGGTTGGAGAGGATACTCAAGATGAAAGCGGAGGTGACCATGGCCAAGTGTCCTGTCTGTGGAAAATCGGTGAATGACTGGCACATTCTGACCTTGGGGGCCAAGACGTCGGTTCCGTGCCCAAGCTGTCACTCTGAACTCAAGATTCCGGTCAAGGTATCCGGCATCAAAATCTTCGTTTCGACCGGATTCATGATCGGTGGTTTTGTGGGTGGGCTGAGCATGGTCTCCGGCCATCCGCTCGTCTGGATCGCCGCGGTTGTTGTCTGGTTCCTTCTCCTTGCCCTTGCCGATATCCGCTATACGCAGTTGGTGAAGAAGGATTAGCTGGGAGCTGCTTTCTGGCGTTCGGCTGGATATTGGAGCGGGAGACGGGGATCGAACCCGTGACGTTCAGCTTGGGAAGCTGACATTCTACCACTGAATTACTCCCGCACCGGGAATGGACGTATACTAGCGCACACCTTTGGATTGTCCACAGCATTCGCATGGAGGACGGGGAGGAGTAGGAAAGAAACCTGAAACTCGACACCTGAGGAGGTGAGGGAGGATTACGAGTACGATTACGATTAGGATTACGATTAGGATTACGAGCAAGAGCTAAAGAGCGTGAGGATGGCTTGATTCGGGGGGTGGGACGGGCGTATGGTTACGGCCTTTTGAACAGGGGTATGCGTCATGTTTGAACCGGTTTCCAGTAAGGTCAATTTTCCCGAAACGGAGCTGGAGGTCCTGAAGTTCTGGGCCACCCAGGACATTTTCAAGAAATCCCTCGAGATGCGCCGTGGGGCCCCGGAATTCGTGTTCTATGACGGCCCGCCATTTGCCACCGGCCTGCCGCACTATGGGCATCTCCTTGCCGGCACCATCAAGGATATTGTGCCGCGCTACCAGGCGATGCGCGGTCACTATGTCGAGCGCCGGTTCGGCTGGGATTGTCACGGGTTGCCGGTTGAATACGAGATGGAGCAGGAGCTGAAGATCAGCGGCAAGCGCGACATCGAGAAACTGGGCGTGGATGTCTTCAACGAGCGCTGCCGGGGCATTGTTCTGCGTTACACGCGCGAATGGCGCGAGATCGTCAACCGCATGGGGCGCTGGGTCGACTTCGACCACGATTACAAGACGATGGACAAGCCGTACATGGAGTCCATCTGGTGGGTGTTCCGGTCGCTGTGGGACAAGGACCTGATTTACGAGGGGAACAAGATTCTCCCGTATTGTCCGCGTTGCGCCACGCCGCTTTCCAATTTTGAGACGAATCAGGGCTACGAGGAAGTGCAGGACCCGGCGATCACGGTGCGTTTTGCCGTGGAGGGTCAGGCCCGCACGTTCATTCTCGCGTGGACGACCACGCCGTGGACGCTGCCGTCGAACCTTGCCCTCGCGGTGGGGAAGACGATCCGTTACGTCAAGATCAGGGACGGCGAGGATATTTACTACATCGCGAAGGACCGGCTGGCTGCGTACTACAAAAAAGATCAGGCGTTCGAGTTGCTTGAGGAACTCGATGGTGAGGCGCTGGTCGGGATGAAGTACGAGCCGCTCTTCCCGTATTTCGCCGCGCAAAAGGCAACCGGCGCGTTCCGGGTATTGGCGGCCGAGTTTGTATCGACCGAGGACGGCACGGGTGTGGTGCACATTGCGCCGGGGTTCGGCGAAGACGATTACCGGCTCGGGCAGGCAGCGGGGTTGACGGCGGTGTGTCCCGTGGACGATGAGGGCCGTTTCACCGAGGCTGTTCCGGACTACACGGGCCGCGAGGTGAAGGAAGCGGATGGCGACATCATGCGCCGGCTGAAGGAAGAGGGGAAGCTGGTGCATCGGAGTACGATCCAGCACAGCTATCCGCACTGCTGGCGTTGCGATGCGCCGCTGATTTACCGCGCGATCTCGACTTGGTTTGTGAAGGTCGAGCAGATGCGTGAGCGCATTCTGGCCGCGAACGCCGGGACGCACTGGGTTCCCGAGCATCTGCGCGACGGCCGGTTCGGCAAGTGGCTGGAAGGTGCGCGTGATTGGGCTGTTTCCCGTAACCGCTATTGGGGTGCGCCGCTGCCGGTGTGGCGGAACAAGCAGGGCGAGATGGTTTGCATCGGGTCGGTCGAGGAGCTTGAGCAGCTTTCCGGGCAGAAGGTCGAGGACCTGCACAAGCATTTCGTGGACAAGATCACCATCCCGTCCAAGAAGGGCGGGGACCCTCTGCAGCGGATTCCCGAGGTGCTGGACTGCTGGTTCGAGAGCGGCTCGATGCCGTATGCACAGTCGCATTATCCGTTCGAGAACAAGGAGCGGTTCGAGAGTCATTTCCCGGCGGACTTCATCGCCGAGGGGTTGGACCAGACGCGCGGGTGGTTCTACACGCTGATGGTGCTTTCGACGGCGTTGTTCGACAAACCGGCATTCAAGAACGTGATCGTGAACGGGCTGATGCTGGCCGAAGACGGCCGGAAGATGAGCAAGCGGCTGAAGAACTACCCTGATCCGATGTTCATCGTGAATACCTACGGCGCCGACGCGCTGCGGCTTTACATGATCTCCTCGCCGGTGGTTCGCGCCGAGGACCTGTGCTTTTCCGAGGAGGGCGTGAAGCACTCGCTGCGGCACCTGCTGATTCCGTGGTGGAACGCATACTCGTTCTTTGTGACGTACGCGCGGATCGATGGATGGGTTCCAAGTTCCAAGCTGCAGGTTTCAAGTTCGGCGAATTTGCTGGACCGGTGGATTCGTTCTTCGCTCGAGCGGTTGACGGGTGAAGTCGTGAAGGCGATGGACGCGTACGACCTGCAACAGGCGATACGGCCATTTGTGCGATTTGTCGAAGACCTGACCAACTGGTACATCCGTCGCAGCCGTCGGCGGTTCTGGAAGAGCTCGGACGATGCGGACAAGGCGCAGGCGTACGCCACGCTTTATGAAGTACTGGTGAGGCTGTCGAAAATTGCCGCGCCGTTCGTGCCATTTGTCAGCGAGACGATCTACCGTAATCTGCGGACGGACGACATGCCCGAATCGGCACATCTCTGCGATTTCCCGATGAGCGACGGGAGCGGTCGCGATCTGGACCTTGAAGCGCAGATGGATGACGTGATGGCGGTGGTGGGGTTGGGTCGGCAACTGCGTGCGGACCATGACTTGAAGGTACGCCAACCGCTGCGCGGTATGCACGTGGTGAGTCGGGACGCCGCGAGGCTGAAGCGGATTGAAGCGTTGCGCGAGCTGGTGATGGACGAGTTGAATGTGCGCGAGGTCTGGTTCGGGTCGGACGAGAGCGCTCTGGCAACCTTCAGTGCGAAGGCGAATTTCAGCCGGCTGGGTCCGCGGTTGGGTGGGGCGATGAAGAAGGCGGCGGGGCAGATCCAGAAACTGGATGTGGCGTCGCTGGAATCGCTGCTTTGTGGGGAATCGATATCCATCGAGGTGGATGGGAAGTCGGTGGAGTTGACCTCGGATGACGTGGTCGTGAACCGGGCACCCAAGGCGGGGCTTGTGGTGGCGTCGGTTGGGAACCTGGTTGTGGCGCTGGAGACGGAGCTTACGCCGGAGTTGCTGCGTGAGGGTTTGGCCCGGGAATTCGTGAACAAGGTTCAGAATATGCGGAAGACTGCGGGGTTGGACGTCACGCAGCGAATCAAGCTGTTCTACGGTGGTGACGAGGCCGTCGGGGAGGCCGTGGCGGCTCATTTGGACTATATCCAGACCGAGACCCTTTGTGTACATTGTGCGCCCGAGGATGGGGCTGTCGGCGGGGCAGAGGCATGGGATTTGAACGGCAGGTCGTGTTCGATCCGGATGGAGAAGGCCTAGTGTGTTGACATGGATGGTGTGCTGTGGTAGGTAACCGCGGCTTTTTGGGAACAGAGCCCGAGAGACTCAACCTTAACAGGGTGGATGATGTCAAAGAAAACCAAGACCGGCTCGAAGAAGAAGGTGGCAAAACCCGTCAAGGCTGCCACAACCAAGCACGCCGCGGTCAAGAAGCAGAAGATCGCCAAGATCGCCAAGAAGCTTCACACGATGGCCCGCTTGGTTACGCCCAAGGCCGCCCGCCAGAAATTGGTCAAGGAGAAGAAGGCCACGGAACAGCCGGAAGAGTTTATCATCAAGAAGGTCTTCAAGGCCGCCCAGCTCAAGGTTTACAAGCAGCTTCTCGATAATCTGCGCGAGCGCGTGGTGGGGGAGATCAGCTTCCTCGCCGGCGACAATCTGAACAGGTCGCAGAGGGAATCATCCGGCGATCTCTCCAGTTACAGTTTCCACATGGCTGATCAGGGCACGGACAATTTCGATCGCGAGTTTGCGTTGAACCTGGTCAGCAGTGAGCAGGACGTGCTGTACGAAATCGACGACGCCTTGGGACGGATCAAGTTGGGAACCTATGGCGTGTGCGAAGGATGCGCGAAAGCCATCGAAAAGCCGCGTCTGGCAGCCTTACCGTTCGCGAAGCTCTGCATTCGCTGCAAGTCCGAGGCTGAGAAGGGCAAGACGCGCTTCCGTCCGTTTGGCCCGTCACTCTCCCAAGGTGACACTGGTGAAACAAGCTCGTGATGCGGGGGTTTGCCGCGCACGCGGGTGAAGGGGCACGATGCTGGTCCTAATCCTTGGATTGGTGATAGCGGTCGTTGACCAGGTCACGAAGTATTTCGTTCGCATTCACTTTGCCGTTGGGGAATCCCTTCCGATCATCCCGGGGTTCTTTGACTTCACCTATGTCCGCAACACCGGCGCGGCATGGGGCATTATGGGTGGTCAGAACACGTGGCTCACGGTGTTGTCGGTGGTCATGCTCATCATCATGTTGGTCTTCCGCCGGTCTTTTCTCAGTGACACGTGGGAACACCGGTTGGCGTTGGGACTGATGGTGGGGGGTATTGTCGGAAATCTCGTGGACCGCATACGGTTGGGATGGGTCACGGACTTTCTCGATTTCAGTTGGCGTGGTCACCACTTCCCGGCGTTCAACGTGGCCGACTCGGCGATTTGTGTCGGCGTGGGCATCTATATACTTTCCGCCCTGTGGTTGGCGGGTCATCCGCTTCACGAATCCCAGCTCAAGGGTACCGCTCCTGCGGAAAACAAGTCTGATGGCTGACGGTCTTCAGAGGTCGTCCAGTTCTGCATCCGGCGATTCCCCGGCCGGTGGTTCAACAACGCGTGCCTATTTCCTTGTGGGGCCCACGGCTTGTGGCAAGACGGAGATCGCCCAGCGGATTGCCAAGCGGGAGGGGTGGGGCATTCTCTCGGCTGACTCCATGCTGGTCTATCGCGGCATGGATATTGGAACGGCGAAGCCGACCGCAGAGGAGCGCGACGGCGTGTCGTATGGCGGGTTGGACTTGGTGGATCCCTCGGAGTCGTTCAGCGTGGGGCGCTACGTGACGGTTGCGCGGAGCTACTTGGAGGAGGCCCGGCAGGCCGGGCGGGCCACGATCGTGGCGGGCGGAACCGGGTTGTACGTGAAGTGTCTTACGGAAGGGCTGGCTCCGCTGCCGGAGGAAGATCCGGTGTTGCGGAACCGGTTGGAGGAATGCCTGGAGGCGCGGGGGGTGGAGGGGTTGCAGGACGAACTGCGGCGATTGGACGAGGCTCGGCTGCGCGAGTTGAAGGACCCGCTGAATCCCCGGCGATTGATTCGTGCCATCGAGTTGGCCCATCATCGTGCGGATCGCAGGCCGGCGTGGGCCGGCAGACCGGACGTGCCGCTGGTGGGGTTGTTCATGGAGCCGGGCATGCTGGCGAAGCGGATCGAAGCCCGCGTGGCGCAAATGTATGAGCACGGGCTGTTGGATGAAGCGGCGGACCTGCGGGAGAGGGTTGCCTTGTCGAAGACCGCGCTGCAGGCCATTGGCTATGCCGAGGCGTTCAGTGTGTTGGATGGGAAGCTGAGTGTCGGCGAGGCGATGTATCACACGGCCGTCAGAACACGGCAGTTGGCCAAGCGGCAGATGACGTGGTTTAGGCGTCAGGCGCGCGTGGAGTGGGTGACGGTGGAACGCGGCATGAGAGCGGACGACGTGGCAGAGGCGGTAAGCATGTTGTGGAGGACATATGGCGCGACCCCTGTGGTCATCTGAACCCGAGGAAGAGCGGGCATTTCTCGTCGGCATCCAGCTCAGAGGCCGCACGATGGGAGACGTGGGCGATTCGCTCGACGAGTTGCACTTGCTATCGGAGACGGGTGGGGCCGTGGTGACGGGGCGCCTGGTGTGCCGGCAGCCGTCGGTCCATCCGGCAACCTATATCGGCAAGGGCAAGGCCGCGGAGATTGCGGCCCAGGTGGCTGAACAGGGCATCACGACCGTGGTGTTCGATGACGACTTGTCGGCGGCCCAAGGGCGAAATCTGAGCGAGATCATAGGCTGCAAGATCATCGACAGGACGCAGCTGATTCTGGACATCTTTGCGCAGCACGCACGGACGAAGGAGGGCCGGCTTCAGATCGAACTGGCCCAGCTCGAATATCTGCTTCCGCGATTGCGCAGGATGTGGACGCATCTGGAGCGGCAGCGCGGTGGTATCGGCCTGCGCGGTCCCGGCGAGCAGCAGTTGGAATTGGACCGCCGCAAGATTCAGGACCGGATTGCGCGGATATCCGTTGCCCTGGAGGATGTGCGTGCGCGGCGCTCGGAGCAGCGCCGTGGCCGGCGCCGCCACGGCTGGGCATTGATCACGCTGGTGGGCTACACGAACGCCGGCAAATCCACCCTGTTGAATGGGCTGACCGGTGCAGAGGTGGAGGCCGATGACCGGTTATTCGCCACGCTTGATCCGACCACGCGCCAGATCAAGCTGCCGAATCATCAGCCCGCGCTGGTGACGGATACGGTGGGCTTTATCCGCAAGTTGCCGCATCACCTGGTGGATTCATTTCGGGCTACGCTTGAGGAAGTGAACGAGGCGGATGTGCTGATGCATGTGATCGACGCGTCTCATCCGCAGGTCGATCAGCAGATCGATGCGGTGCATGGTGTGCTGCGTGACCTGGGTGCAGAAGACAAGCCTGTGATCCATGTCCTGAACAAGATGGACTTGCCTGCGGCGGAGCTCCATGCCCGGCGACTTGCGGAGAGGGTGGGTGGGCGCGTCGTGGAGATATCGGCTTTGACGGGGAAGGGGCTTGACCAGCTTCGCGTTGAAGTGGCGGACTACTTGAAGAGCCGCAATGTTCGCGTTCACCTGCGCGTGCCGGTATCCGAGGGGAAGTTGCTGGCGGCCATTCGCAGCGTCAGCCGCACCTATGCGGAGACATACGGCGACGACGAAACGGTGGAGATCGATGCGGCGGTACCGGGCAGCATGCTCGGGGCGTGCGCCAAGTATGACATCGAGGCAATGGGGAAGGGTGTTGAAGAGGGTGGAGGGACAGATGGCAAAGGCTGAGCGTACGGCGGTGTATGACGGGGCGTCGAGGCGGGTCAAGGATCTGCCGTCGCGGTTGAGGCCGCGGGAGCTGTTTGACCGGTTTGGAGCGGAGAGTGTGTCGGAGTCGGTGCTGCTGGCGTTGCTGCTGCGGAGTGGCGTCAAGGGCGTAAACGTCGTGGATGTGGCGGAGCGGTTGCTGGAGGAATACGGATCGCTGACCGCGTTGGCGCAGGTGTCGATCGACGAACTCGCGCGATGGAAGGGCGTGGGCCGGGTGAAGGCACAGATCATCAGGGCCGCGTTGGAGTTGGCCCGGCGGTTGAGCGACGAGAAGGCGCCTCCGCGCGACATGATTCGCAGTCCGGCTGACGCCGCCCGTGTGCTGCGGCAACATGCGCGGGTTCGTGAACAGGAGGCGTTCTGGGTGCTATTGCTGGATACGAAGTGCAGGTTGAAGCGTCCGCCGATTGAGGTCACGAAGGGATTGCTGGACGCGAGCTTGGTTCATCCGCGCGAGGTGTTCAAGGAGGCGATCCGGGCATCGTCGGCGGCGGTCGTGGTGGTGCACAATCATCCCTCGGGCGATCCGACGCCTTCGGCCGAGGACATCCACATTTCAAAACAACTTGTGCAGGCGGGGCATGTGGTTGACATCAAGGTGCTGGATCACGTTATCTTGGGCCTTGGCGATGAACAGCGGGACGCGGATCATGTGAGCCTACGGGAGTCGGGCTTGGTCGATTTTGAAAAAGGACAGTGACATCATGAGCATACATTCCACGGCATCGGTGGATTCCAAGGCAACCTTGGGGCAGGACGTTGACGTTGGCCCTTTTGCAGTGATTGAAGCGGGTGTGCACATCGGCGATCGCTGCGTGATTGGTCCGCATGCAGTGATTCGCCGCTACACGACGATGGGGGCAGGCTGTCGTGTGCATCCGGGCGCATGTATTGGGGACGACCCCCAGGATCTTGGTTTCAAGGGCGGGGAGAGCTTTGTTCGAATTGGGGCGAATTGCGTGATGCGCGAAGGTGTGACGATTCACCGGGGATCGAAGGAGGGTACGGAGACGGTGATGGGTGATGGATGCTTTCTGATGGCGAACAGTCATCTGGCGCACAACGTGAAGATGGGCAACAACGTCATCCTGGCGAATGGCGTGCTCCTTGCCGGCTACGTTGAAGTGGGCGACCGCGTGTTCATCAGCGGGAACGCAGCCGTACATCAATTTGCGCGCGTGGGAACACTGGCGATGGTCGGCGGACTCGGAGCAATTTCGAAGGATGTGCCTCCCTATTGCACGACGCGTAACTCCCGTCAGAATTGTGTGGCGGGGCTCAATGTTGTGGGTATGCGTAGGGCGGGGTTCAACCCGGCGGATCGTCTGGCCGTGCGGCAGGCGTTCAAGCTACTGTATCGGTCGGGATTGAATGTTTCGCAGGCCGTTGAGCGCCTGCGGTCGGAGTTTCCAGAAGGGCCCGTGCGCGTGCTCTGGGAGTTCGTAGAAGCGTCCAAACGGGGTATCTGCCCTTACGGCGGCGGGGACGAAGAAGAGAGCGGCGATTGATTCCTGTTGCGCAAAGAGCGGTGGGGGCGTACATTAGGTAAAACTGAATAGATAGAGATGCGATCTTCAGGGCATGGTGACTGCGACCTCATGAGAGGACGTGGAATTCCTGACCGGCGGTGAAAGCCCGCGACTCCCGGTGTAGCGAAAGCGAATCGGGACTGATGCGGTAGTCCTGGTAAAACAGGGTACCCGCAGCCGACAGTAAAGTCTGGATGAAAGAAGATCGGGCCGTCGCCCGTTTTCTGCCTTGGAGACTCATGCTCCAAGGCTTTTTTATTGGGTGTAAGGAACATGATTCAGAAAAACACAGAGCCCCAGGCATCGTTCGATTCGATCTCGGATGGAATCGAGGCCCTGAAGCGGGGCGAGATGGTCATCGTGGTGGATGATGAGAAGCGGGAGAACGAGGGAGACTTGGTCGTTGCGGCCGAGAAAGCCACCCCGGAAGCGATCAACTTCATGGCGACGCATGGGCGTGGATTGATTTGCGTGACCATGGAAGGTTCCCGACTGGCGGCCATGGGCCTCTCGAGAATGGTGCCTCAAGGTGAAGGCGATCAATTCCGGACTGCTTTCATGCAGTCGGTGGACGCGAGGAGCGGCGTGTCCACGGGCATCAGCGCGTTTGATCGGGCGAAGACCGTGGCCGTGCTGATTGATGAGTCGAGCAAGCCGGCGGACTTGGTGAGGCCGGGCCATGTGTTTCCGTTGGAGGCGGTGTCGGGAGGTGTGCTGCGCCGGACGGGTCACACCGAAGCATCGGTGGATCTTGCGCGCTTGTGCGGGTTCAAGCCTGCCGGAGTGATTTGTGAAGTGCTGCGGGAAGATGGCCGCATGGCGCGCCTGCCCGAGCTGAGAGAGTTTGCCAGGAAGCATGGGCTGAAGATTGTATCGATCGACGACCTTGTCGAGTACCGGCGCCAACGCGAGAAGTTGATCGAGTTGGAACGGAAAGTGAAGCTGCCGACCGCGCATGGCTTGTTCGATCTGTATCTGTATCGCTCGGCGCTGGAGGGCAAGCATCACCTGGCGCTGGTGATGGGTTCGCCTGCGACGCAGCCTTCCGCCCTTGTCCGAGTTCACAGCGAGTGTCTCACGGGGGATGTGTTTGGATCCATGCGATGTGACTGCGGCCCCCAGTTGCAGGCATCGATGGAGATGATTGCGGCTGAAGGGCATGGCGTGGTGCTGTACATGAGGCAGGAGGGGCGGGGGATCGGGTTGGCCAAGAAGATTCACGCCTACGAGTTGCAGGAAGAGGGGTTGGACACGGTGGAGGCCAACGAGGAACTGGGGTTCGATGCCGATTTGCGGGACTACGGCATTGGCGCGCAGATTCTCGCCGACCTGGGGCTCCACAAGATTCGGTTGATCACGAACAATCCCAAGAAGATTATTGGTTTGCGCGGCTACGGGCTTGAGGTCACGGATCGCGTGCCGCTGGTGTTTCCGAGCACCGCGCATAATGAGAAGTATTTGCAGGCGAAGAAGACAAAGCTGGGACACTGGCTCTAGAAGGAGGAAAGAAGATGAGCTACAAGGAATACTCGGGTTCACTCGATGCCAAGGGTTTGAAGTTCGGACTGGTGATCAGCCGGTTCAACGACTTCCTTACGCGTCAGCTACTGGCCGGCGCGCTGGACTGCCTGAAGCGTCATGGTGCGGACGAGAAGGACATCTCGGTTGTCTGGGTGCCGGGTGCCTACGATCTGCCGCTGGCCGCCAAGAAGTTGGCACAGGGCAAGAAGTGCCAGGCGATCGTTGCGCTGGGCGCGGTGATCCAGGGCGCAACACAACATGCGGGTTTGATCAACACCCAGTTGACGCGCGCGCTGACGCAGATATCGCTCGACTTTGATGTCCCCGTGGTGGACGGTGTGGTGGCTGCGGAGACGCTTGAGCAGGCGATCGAGCGCAGCGGGACGAAGGCTGGGAACCGTGGTTGGACGGCAGCCCAATCGGCTGTGGAACTTGCGAATCTTTTCACTCAGTTTAAAACATAGGATCTTTCATGGGTGGTCGACACGAAGCTCGAGAATGTGCCGTGCAGTTCCTGTTTCAGCGGGACTTCAATCCCGATGAACTGGACGTGGCCCTTGCCGATTTTTGGCAGGAGCGCAAGATGGGGCAGAAAGCGCGGGAGTTCGCCGAGGAGCTGATCTGCGGGGTGGAGAAGTTCAGGAAAGAACTGGACGGCCAGATTGCCAAGTATGCGGAGCATTGGGATATCAAGCGGATGGGCGCGGTGGACCGCAACGTCATGCGCGTTGCGATGTATGAGATGATCCACCGGCCGGACATTCCGCCCGTCGTGTCGATCAACGAAGCCGTGGAAATTGCCAAGGATCTGAGCGGCGCTGAGTCCGGCAGGTTCGTCAACGGCATTCTCGACAAGGCGTCAAAGGAGATGGATCGGCCTTCGCGAGCAGCCGTGATGGGAGCCAAACCGGGCCACGCAGGGGGTTGAGGCGTGGTTACATGGATTGATGCCCTGGCGCGCACCCGTTCCCGGATCACGGGAGTCCTGTCCCGTGTGCTTCGGGGGCGCGACAAGCCTGACGATGTCAGCCTGGAAGAACTCGAAGCGATACTCCTTTCCGCGGATGTTCCCGCCCGCCTTGTAGCGCACCTGATCGGGGAACTCGACAAGGGCTATGCGGGGCTGCGAGTGTCCCGTCGAGACATGCTGAAACGCATGTTGTCGGATGCGCTCAAATCTTCGAACTCCTTTTCGTGGCAGCGTGATGCATCTCCGTTGGTGGTGCTGGTGGTGGGCGTCAATGGTTCAGGAAAGACCACGACGTGCGCCAAACTGGCCGCGCTGGCCCGGCGCGAGGGGCTTCGTCCACTGCTGGGTGCTACGGATACTTTTCGGGCGGCCGGCTCCGACCAGTTACGGCTTTGGGCTGACCGGATCGGTTGCGAGAGTGTGACGGGTGCGGCAGGGGCGGATGCCGCGGCCGTGGCTTACGATGCGGTGGCTGCCGCGCTTGCCAGAGACTGTAACGCCGTGATCATCGATACCGCCGGCCGCATGCACACGAAGAAGCCTCTCATGCAAGAACTTCAGAAAGTTCGGAACGCACTGGACAAGAAATTGCCGGGCGCTCCACACGAGACGTGGATCGTGCTGGACGCCACACTTGGGCAGAACGCGATTACGCAGGCGATGGTATTTCATGAGGCGGTGCCGTTGACGGGCGCGATCATTGCCAAGTTGGACGGTTCCTCCAAGGCCGGATTTGCTTTTGCTGTTACGAAAGAGCTTGGCATTCCCATTCGCTTTGCGGGGTTGGGGGAAGCCGCGGGAGACCTGGTGCCGTTCGATCCCGATGCGTTTGCACAGGCGTTGGTGGGTGGTGACGGCAGTTCGGAGAGTTCAGGCGAGTGATGGAACGACTTTCCAAAGATCAGCGATGGATGATGAGAGCTCTCGCACTAGCGCGACGGGCGGAAGGGCTCACGCGACCGAATCCTCCCGTGGGCGCGGTGGTGGTGCGCGGCGGCAGGATGGTTGGAGAGGGGTACCATCGGAAAGCTGGGGGGCCGCATGCCGAGATCATTGCCATGCATCGTGCCGGAGCCCTCGCAAGAGGGGCCACGTTGTACGTGACGTTGGAGCCTTGTTGCACATGGGGGCGTACGCCGCCGTGTACGGATGCAGTGATTGCAAGCGGAGTCCGTCGAGTGGTCGTGGGAGCAAGAGATCCAAACGCGCGTCACGCTGGCAGGGGGCTGCGGCGTTTGCGGCGCGCGGGGATTGAGGTCGTCGAAGGTGTTTGTCGGGAGGAGTCCTTGGCGTTGATCGCGCCTTTCAGTTGGTGGATCACGCGCAAGCGTCCGCTGGTGACGTTGAAGCTTGGGACCACCATGGACGGTCGAATTGCGGATTGCTCCGGGAAATCCCGATGGATTACGTCAAGCGCGGCACGGGAGCGCATCCAGGCTCTGCGTCGTCGCGTGGATGCCATTATGGTGGGTGCCGGGACGGTTCGTGCAGACAATC
>Ga0116158_10000439_pt1 | contig 41196 bp, 32 predicted proteins | sample AD_UKC052_MetaG_FD_89883 | JGI IMG/M metagenome (GOLD analysis project Ga0116158, IMG submission 89883) | Active sludge microbial communities of municipal wastewater-treating anaerobic digesters from USA - AD_UKC052_MetaG | ecosystem: Engineered > Bioreactor > Anaerobic > Digestate | place: USA... | reverse complement strand
GGGCCCTGTTCCCCAATCCTCGCGGCGAACTGCTCGCGGGCATGTTCGTGCGCGCCCGCCTCGAGCACGGCGAGGACCCGCACGCCCTGCTGGTCCCCCAGCGCGGCGTCACCCGCGATCCCAAGGGCCAGGCCACCGCGCTGGTGGTCGGCGCCGATCACAAGGTCGAGCGCCGTCAGCTGGTCGCCGATCGGGCCATCGGCAACGCCTGGCTGGTCACCGGAGGCCTCGCCGCCGGCGACCAGGTGATCGTCGACGGCTTGCAAAAGGTCCGCCCCGGCGCCGAGGTGATCGCGGTCCCCGCGGCCGAGCCCGCGACCGCGGCCGCACCCATGGCCACGCCGGCCGAGCCCGCGGCGGCCGAAATCACAAAGTCGGCCGAGCCCGCGGCCAGGCCGGCCGAGTCCGCGGCCAAGCCGGCCGAGTCCGCGGCCGGACCCGCCAAGTCGGCCGCCAACTAGGAGCCCCCGTGTCGAAGTTCTTCATCGATCGGCCGATCTTCGCGTGGGTGCTGGCGATCATCGTCATGCTGGCGGGTGCGCTGTCCGTGGTGTCGCTGCCGATCTCGCAGTATCCGGCGATCGCCCCGCCGACGATCGCGATCAATGCGAGCTACCCCGGTGCATCGGCAAAGACCCTCGAGGACACGGTCACCCAGGTCATCGAGCAGAAGCTGAGCGGCCTCGACGGTCTGCGCTTCGTCTCCTCCTCGAGCGACTCGACCGGCAGCGCCCAGATCTCCGTCACCTTCGAGCCCGGCACCGACCCGGACATCGCCCAGGTCCAGGTCCAGAACAAGCTCCAGCTGGCGATGCCGCAGCTGCCGCAGGAGGTCCAGCGCCAGGGCGTGCGGGTCGCCAAGTCGGCCAGCAACTTCCTGATGATCGCCGCCTTCGTCTCGGCCGACGGCAGCATGGTGCGCAACGACATCGCCGATTATGTCGTCTCGACCCTGCAGGACCCGATCAGCCGCGTGCTCGGGGTCGGCGAGGTCCAGGCTTTCGGCTCGCAATATGCGATGCGCATCTGGCTCGACCCCGACAAGCTGGTCTCGTATCAGCTGACCTCGCTCGACGTCAGCGCCGCGATCCAGGCCCAGAACGCCCAGGTCTCGGCCGGCCAGTTCGGCGGCAACCCGGCCGTGCCCGGCCAGCAGCTGAAGGCGACGATCACCGCCCAGACCCGCCTGCAGACCGCCGAGGAGTTCGAGGCCGTGATCCTTCGTGTCACGCCGAGCGGCGCCCAGGTGCGGCTGCGCGACGTCGCCCGCGTCGAGCTCGCCGGCGAGAGCTTCGACGTCGAGAGTTTTTATAACGGCAAGCCGACCGCCGCGATGGGCATCCGCCTCGCCAGCGGCGCCAATGCGCTGGCCACCGCCGACGCGATCCGGGCCAGGATCGACGAGCTCTCGCAGTTCTTCCCGCCGGGCCTCGAGGCCGTATATCCGGTCGACACCACCCCCTTCGTGCGCATCTCGATCGAGAGCGTCGTCGTGACCCTCGCCGAGGCGATCGCCCTGGTGTTCCTGGTGATGTACCTGTTCCTGCAGAACTTCCGCGCCACGCTGATCCCGACGATCGCCGTGCCGGTGGTGCTGCTCGGGACCTTCGGCGTGCTCGCGGCCGCCGGTTACAGCATCAACACATTGACCATGTTCGGCATGGTCCTGGCGATCGGCCTGCTCGTCGACGACGCGATCGTCGTGGTCGAGAACGTCGAGCGCATCATGGAGGAGACCGGCCTGAGCCCGCGCGAGGCCACGCGTCGCTCGATGGACCAGATCTCCGGCGCGCTCGTCGGCATCGCCCTCGTGCTCGCCGTGGTGTTCATCCCGATGGCCTTCTTCGGCGGCTCGGTCGGCATGATCTACCGCCAGTTCTCGATCACGATCGTCGCCTCGATGACCCTCTCGGTCGCGGTCGCCTTGATCCTCACCCCCGCCCTGTGCGCGACGCTCTTGAAGCCCGGCCACGGCCTGACCCGCAAGGGCCCCTTCGGCCTGTTCAATCGCGGCTACGACGGCTTTGGCCGCGGCTATCAGTGGGTCGTGACCGGTCTGGTCCGTCATCGCTGGTTCGCCATGCTCGGCTTCGCGGCGATCGTCGCCGCCGTCGCCGCGCTGTTCGTGCGCATGCCGACCGGCTTCTTGCCCGAGGAGGACCAGGGGGCGATCACCGTGCAGGTGCTGCTGCCGCCCGGCAGCACGATGGAGCGCACGCGCGCGGTGATCGACCAGGTCGGCAAACACTTCGTCGAGGGCGAGAAGGACGCGGTCGCGTCGGCGCTGATGATCACCGGCTTCGGCTTCAGCGGGCGCGGCCAGAACTCGGGCCTCACCTTCATCCGCCTGCACCCCTGGGACCAGCGCAATCGTCCCGAGCTCAGCGCCAAGGCGGTCGCAGGCCGGGCGATGGCCGCATTCTCAAAAATTAAAGAGGCCGTGATCTTCGCCGTCGTGCCCCCGGCGATCAGCGAGCTCGGCAACGCCACTGGCTTCCAGCTCCAGCTGCAGGACCGCGGCGGCCTCGGCCATGACGCCTTGATCGCCGCGCGTGATCAATTGCTCACCCTCGCCGCCGACGACCCCACGCTGATCCGCGTGCGCCAGGGCGGCCTCGAGGACACGCCGCAGTACAAGATCGAGGTCGACCGCGAGAAGGCGGCCGCGCTCGGCCTCTCGCTCGCCGACATCAACGCCACCCTCGCCGCGACCTGGGGCGGCTCCTACGTCAACGACTTCATCGACCGCGGCCGCACCAAGCGCGTGTACCTGCAAGGCGACGCCCCGTATCGCATGCAGCCCGAGGACATCGACCGCTGGTATGTGCGCAATCGCCTCGGCGAGATGGTCCCGTTCTCGGCGTTCTCGACCGGCCGCTGGAGCTTCGGCTCGCCCAAGCTCGACCGCTTCAGCGGTTTTCCGACGATCCTCATCCAGGGCGAGGCGGCTCCGGGCTCGAGCTCCGGCCAGGCGATGGCGGCGATCGAGCGACTGGTGGAGCAGCTACCCGAGGGCATCGGCCACGAGTGGTCGGGCCTTTCCTACGAGGAGCGGGTCGCGGGCGCGGGCGCCATGTCGCTGTATGCGCTGTCGCTGCTGGTCGTGTTCCTGTGCCTCGCCGCGCTGTACGAGAGCTGGTCGATCCCGCTGTCGGTGATGCTGGTCGTGCCGCTCGGGGTGCTCGGCGCCGTGGTCACCACGCTGGTGTTCGGCCTCGCCAACGACGTCTACTTCCAGGTCGGCCTGCTGACGACGATCGGCCTGTCCGCCAAAAACGCGATCCTCATCGTCGAGTTCGCCAAGGAGCTGCGCGAACAAGGCCAGGGCCGCATCGAGGCCGCGCTCGGGGCCGCCAAGGCCCGCCTGCGACCGATCCTGATGACCTCGCTGGCCTTCGTGCTCGGCGTGCTGCCCCTGGCCCGCTCGCACGGCGCCGGCGCTGGCGCCCAGAACGCGATCGGCATCGCCGTCATCGGCGGCGTCGCCACGGGCACCATCCTCGGTATCTTGATGGTGCCCGTGTTCTTCGTGGTGATCGCCCGCAAGGACCCGAAAGCACCTGTCCCCAAGGACATCCAGGCCGACGCGGTGGTCGAGCGCCCGCGCTGAGCCGGGCGTGCACCCGAGCCGCGCCGGGCGAGGATATCCCTCGGAGCGAAAATGCGCTAAGGTCCGGACATGGGTCCCAGGAACCTCATGGCGGTCGTCCACACCGGACCGGGGATCATGGCGCTACTCGCAGCGATTGCGGCTTGTGGCTCTCGTCGAGTGGCCGGCTACCTCGAGGACCTGGAGAATTGCTCGGCGACCACTAGCGGGACCAGCGAGACGGGCTCGCTCTCCACATCGAGCGCGGACACCAGCACATCCGGGGGCAGCGCGGGCACGACGGCCGCGGACCCGGAGACGACGAGCACGGGAACGGGCACAACGACGACTGTCGAGGGCACCACGGATGCCACCGGTGCAACGGAGACCAGCACCGGCGAGCCGATGGCCACCTGCGGCAACGGCATGCTGGAAGCCTTCGGCCCGGAGCCGGAAGAGTGCGACGATGGCAACCTGAACCCGAACGACGGCTGCAGCGACACTTGTGCGCTGGACCGCCGGGTATTTGTGACGAGTCTGCTGTACAGCGGAGGAGAGCTCGAGAGCTTGTACATCGCCGACGCGCTGTGCGCGAATCATGCCGACGACCAGGGCTGGCCCGATCCACTGAAGTATCGCGCGTGGTTGAGCGACAGCACCACGGACGCACGCGACCGATTCACCATGGGTCGAGGTCGGCTGTTGATGGTCAACGGGCTGGTATTTGCAATGTCATGGTCAGCGCTCCTGGCGGGGCAGTTGGATAACCCACTCGAGGTCACAGAAAAGAGCGAGACCTATCACGGCGGTGTGTGGACGGGAACCCGCCCCGACGGCACCGCCGTGCCGGGGGCACAACACTGCGACGACTGGTCGACAAGCTCGTTCCTGAAGAAGGGGCACTACGGATACAGCGACCGCACGACGCCGGAGTGGACTCTATCAGCGCTCGACGACAACCCGAGCAGCTGTACAGCGCCCTACGCCGTCTACTGTTTGCAGAGCCTTTGACCCTATCGAGGAGATCGCCATGTTCACGCTCAGGCAGCTCAGACACGATTATCCCTCATATCTGACAACCCTTTCCTTGCTTTGCTGCCTCGCGTGTAAAGCCTCGCCAGAGGCGGACCTCGAAGGCAGCACCGGGACAAGCACGAGCGGATCGCCGACCACCCCCGATGCCCCGACTGCGGGGGCGGGTGGTGACGAACTTCCAACGACGACGGCAACCACCAGCGGCAGCACCGACGAGGACCTCGGCACGAGCAGTTCCGGGGCGAACACGACGGGCGGCTTCTCGGGCTGCGGCGATGGCATCGTGGACGCGAGCGAGGAGTGCGACGATGGCGCCGCCGGCAATGACGACACCCGGTTCTGCAAGAAGAACTGCACGCTCAACGTCTGTGGTGATGGCAAGCTCTTCGTGGGTTGGGAGCTGTGCGACGAGGGCGTAGCGAACAGCAACGAGTACGGGAGCTTATGCGGTTCACAATGCACGCCAGGGGCCCGCTGCGGCGATCACACACTGCAGGCAGAATTCGAGACCTGCGACCTCGGACCGGGCAACGGCACACCGACCGGCGATGAGCAAGGGATTTTGTGCGATGTAAGCTGCCGGGCACAGCAATTGCGAGGATTTGTCACCACGGATGTCTTCACCGGTAACCTCGGTGGGCTTGGCGGCGCCGACCTAAAGTGCCGCAAGGCAGCGGAGGCGGCGGGGCTTCCCGAGCCGGAGCGTTTCAGAGCATTTCTCAGCACCGGGGACCTGGACGCCAAGGACCGCTTCAAGCAGGTCGCGGCTTCGATGCCATACGTGCTGGTGACGGGAAAGAAGTTCGCGGACAACTTCACTGCCCTGATCGAAGGTGGACCACTCGGAGATGGGATCATGATCACCGAGACAGGCGCCGCATTATATGAGAAAAACGTGGCGACCAACACGGATCCCGGCGGCATCAAGTTCAGCCCGGATCAGCACTGCCAGGCATGGACCAGCGCAGATACGCTGTATAAGGCTCGCGTCGGCGTGAGTGGCGTGTCGGAGGCCAAACCGGAGTGGTCAGATTGGCAAAAGATGCAGGCATGGATTGGGGCTACAGATTTCCGCTGCGACAAGACCATCTTTCACCTCTACTGCCTCGAGATCTAAGCCCGCGGAGAGCCGATGCGCTGAACGGCGCGCCCGAGTAGCGAGCTGCGATGACCGCAGTGGGTGAGCCCCCCGCGGGTCAGCTCTGGCACGACGCTGCGAGCACTGCGGGCTCGCCGCGCTCGCTAAAACGGGCTGACGAGCTCGAGCTTCAAGTTCAGCTCCCCGCGCGGCTCGGGCGCGGCCGGGAAGCCGACGCTCAATTCATAGCGGCCCGGGAACAGCCCGCCGGCCCCGTCCTCCGGGCCGGTCTCAACGCCGGGGCATGGATTGAGCGCGTAGTCCTGCGATTCGATCCCGTCGGCGCTGGTGAGCCTCACCGCATAATATCCGGGGTCGGTGACCTCGAACTCGAACGCCATGCCGAAGCCCGGGCGCGTGGACGAGAAGCCGCCGCCGACGAAGGTCGGATCCCCGCACTCGCCACGAAGCGTGGTCTCGATGACGCCTGGACCCGTCCAGCTGAGCTCCACGGCCTCGCCATTGCAGATCGTCGGCCCCCGGCCCTGGACCGCCGCCTCGCTCATGCGCTCGAGCGCGACATCCAGAGCCTCGCCATACACGGCCGCGAAGGCCGACCCGAGCGCCGCCAGATCGCCCTCGGTGGGCAGCGCCGCACGCAGCGCCTTGTACTTTTCGACGCCATGGCTTTGCAGCAGCGATCCGACGAAGTGCATCGCCAGCCGATAGTCGTCCGGCATCGGCGCCCTCGCGACCATCGCCTTGAATGCCGCGGGAAAGCCCTCCAGCACGTATTCGCTGGACGTATCGCTTCCGAGGTACTCGGCCAGCCCCTCGACGAGCGTGCGATGCCCGTCCGCCCCGAGGGTCGGGACATCGACGGCATGCACCAGCTCATGATACTGCGCCAAGGCAATCGAGCGGATGAGGCCGAGATCCTCGTCCTCATGATAGACGTAGCAGCTGGACGCCGCGCCCGGACACGCCCAGGTCCCTGAATCTCCGAAGCCCTGCATCAAGTTGCGGATATAGCGGATCCTTCCGCTCGGCGGGTCCACGCCCAGGAAAGCCGCGGTCTCCGCGATGAACGGATCCTCCTGCGCCAGCACCTCGCCCATGCAGATCACCGAGGCGTCACCGACCGGGCTGTAATCGATGTACTTGCTCGACGCGACGATCGCCGGCAACTCCGGCTCCTCGGCGGCCTCGTGACAGGCGAGCAAAATTACGGCCCCGAGGACCGTCTGGGCGAACGGCTTGATCATGAACCACCCTGTCGACGTCAACGCGTCCGCACAGGATGGCCGCCCGCCGGCAGTGAAGTCAACACCGCCTCGACCACCAGCTCGGCGAGCACCCCCAGCGAGGCCTCACCCTCGGCCGCGCTCGCGGCCGCCGGCTCGCCGCAATACGCCTGGTCCATGCCGCACTCGCGGAAATCGCGGGCGCCGGCCTTGATGCGCTCGGCCAGCGGCACCGGATGCGCAGGCAGCTGCAACGCGACATCCCAGCGGACCAGCTCGGGCCGCAGCGCGAGCACCAGGCTGGTCTCGTATTGCCCGGCGTGGCACGAGCCGCTCTGATACTCCGGCGTGAGCCGGGCCGCGAGCGCCCGCCGCGTGGTATCTGGGAAGATCAGCGCCTCCCCCATCTCCTCGCCATATCTGCGCACGACCTCACGCAGACTCGCGATATGCCCCGGCTCGAGGTGCGCGGTGAATATCACGACCTTATCAAAGCCCATCGCGCGCGCGGCCTTGCAGGTCCCGAGCACCAGGTCGATCGCCGTGGCGGCCGGGATCGACACCGACCCCGAAAAGCTCCCCGCCCAGTCGGTCACCGCATAGTGAATCGGTGGAAACTGCAGCGCGACCATCCCCCGCTGCTCGAGCGCCAGCGCGGCCCGCAGCGCCACGGCCTCGCCAATTAAACTGTCCGTATTCAGCGGCAGATGCGGCCCATGAGCCTCGGTGCTGCCGACCGGGATCACCGCGATCTTCGGCGCCGCCTCGGCCAGCCGCGCCGCGACCTCGGGGTACGTACAATGCGCGAGCGCGACATCTCGTCCAGAATTCATGTCAGCGCCCCGGCGAGCTTCCTCAGCTCGTTACGCTTGATCTTCCCGGTCTCGGTGCGCGGCAGGTCGGTGATGAATTCAATTCTGCGCGGGGCCTTGAACGCCGCGATGTTGGCCCGCGCGTGCGCGAGGATCTCCGCCGCCAGCGCTTCATTGGGTGTGTGCCCGCTCTTGAGCTCCACGAACGCCAGCGCCTTCTCCAAACCGGCCGAGTCGCGCCAGCCGACCACGCCGGCCTCATGCACCGCGGGATGCCCGAGCAGGCAGTTCTCGACCTCGACCGGCGAGACGTACACGCCCGAGCACTTGAGCATGTCGTCGCCGCGGCCGCAGAACCAGAAGTAGCCGTCGGCGTCGACGTGGAACTTGTCGCTGCCGCGCACCGCATCGCCGCGAAAGGTCGCGCGGCTCTGGTCGCGCATGCGCCAGTACCCGAGACCCGCCGAGGGCCCGCAGATCTCCAGCGTGCCGATCTCTCCGGCCGGCACCTCGTGGCCTGACTCGTCGACGAGGCGATACGTGTAGCCCTCGACCAGCTTTCCCAGGCTGCCCTCTTTCACGTCGCCGGGGCGGCCGGTGATGTACACGTGGAACATCTCGGCCGAGCCGATGCCGTCGAAGATCTCGACGCCGGTCGCCTCTTTCCAGGCGCGATAGATGCGGGCCGGCAGGGCCTCGCCAGCGCTGACCAGCGAGTGCAGCGAGCGGAGGTCGTGCTTCGCCGCGAGCTCGGCGTGCTCGACCATCTTGGCGATCGTCGTCGGCACGGTGATCATCTGCGTCACCTTGTAGCGCTCGATCAGCGCGTAATACTGCTCGGCCGGCGTGCGCTCGGGGACCAGCACGCAGCTGCCGCCGACGCTGAGCGGGAACAGCAGGTTCGAGCCCAGCGCATAGCCGAAGAACAGCTTCGGGGCCGACATCGTGATGTCGCCTTGCGTCAGGCCCAGGGTCCGCTGCGCGTACGCGATCGTGTTCCACACGAAGTCGTGGTGCATGTGCACGACGCACTTCGGCTTGCCGGTCGAGCCGCTCGAGCTGAGCCAGGTCGCAAAGTCGTCGCGGTAGGTCGGCTCGGTGCGCGCCTCGCTCGCCTGTTTGGCGATCTCGAGGTTCCAGTCGACGGTGCCCTCGGGCGCCGCCGCGCCGCCACGGTCGACGACGATCACGATCGGTGGATACGCCGCGTCGCGCCACACGCCCGCGAGCTGCGGATAGATCTCCGCATCGACGATCACGACCTTCGGCCGCGCATACTCGAGGTAATACGCGTAGTCCGCCGGCAGCAGCCAGGTGTTGGTCGGCACCGCGACACAGCCGGCGCGCAGGATGCCGAAGTAGGCCGCCGCGAACTCCGGGGTATCGAGCAGCAACAGCTGCACGCGGTCCTCGATCCGCAGGCCCAGGCCGCGCAGCAGGTTGGTGACGCGGCACGAGTCCGCCACCAGCTCGCGGTAGGAGATCTGCCGATCCCCATAATAAATCGCGGTCTTGTCGCCCAGGCCCTCGGCGAGGCGGGCGTCGAGGAACCACTCGACCATGTTGAGGCGCTCGGGAAGCTCGATCGGGGCGGCCGGCATCAGCGCGAAGGTCCCACACCCGCGGCCGGTGGCGAGCGCGCCGTGCAGGTGTGACCCCTCACATCTGGCCCCCGGGGCGGGCTCTGGCAACGTGGCTGTGCGCGGCCGCCCCGGATCTACAGTCGGCCGCGTGCAGCTGGTCTATCCGCGACTTGGCCTCGACCTCGAGCGCGACAGCTTTTTAATATGGGTCCGCTGGGTCTCCAGCGAGCAGCCGCCCTCGCCGGACGAGCCGCCGGCGCAGGGCGTGCGCGTCGAGCTGCTGATCAATCGCAACAGCGTGCTCGGCCCGACGATCGTGTACCGCCGCGACCTCACCGCGCCGGTGTTCTTGCGCGCCAACCACCTGCGCGTCGCCGAGGTCCTGCGCGCCGCGGCCCGCGGCCCCGGCCGCCTCGACATCCAGCTCGTCATCCACGGCTCGATCGCCCACGCCCCCTACGCCGCCCTCTACCTCGTGCGCGACCAGCAGACCGGCGAATCCATCGGCGCCGCGGAACTACCCGGGACCCCACTATTGCAGGTCCAACCCTCGACCCCCGCCGACCGCTGGCACGTCGCCGGCCAGGCCAACCTGCGCGTGATGCTCGAGCTCGAGGGTCAGCGCAGGCACCTTACGATCCTGCGCGATTGATCGCCTCTCATGCCGCGGACGCCCTGCGGCCCTGCGTCGTCATCGCCACGACGGCGACCCCCACACTGCTGGCAAAAGCGTCGGCGTCGAAGCTCGGGTCCAGGGCGTGAGCCCAGCGCGCGACCTCCACGGCGCCATGCACCTCGGCCCACGAGAGGAGCGCGCGTTGCAGCCAGACCGCGGGGGGAGCCTCCGGGATGACCGCCGCGACGGCGGCGACGAGCGTGTCGAAGGTCGTGCGCGCCGTGCTGCGCAAAAGGTCCGAGCCCTCACCTCCGACCTCTCCGGGCGCCGCACGAAACATCACGCGATAGTGGGTGGGGTGGGCGAGCGCGAACCGCAGATACGCCGCGCCCAGCTTCTCCAGGCGTTTCTCGGGGCTGCGGCTGCGCTGGCGGGTCTGGACCGCCGCGAGCGCGGCGAAGCCTTCACAGGCGACCGCGGCGAGGAGCGCGTCCTTGTCGGGGAAGTGGTGGTAGCAGGCGCTCGGACTCACGCCCGCCCGCCGCGCGACCTCACGCAGCGTGACCGCCTGAATGTCGGCCGCGCCGACGAGCTCCAGCGCCGCGTCGAGCAGCGCGCGTCGAAGGTCCCCGTGGTGCTGCCCGACTCGCCGCGCCATGTCCTGCTCCATACCATACGGCGGCTTGACAATATATCCGCGGTTCTTCATGTTGAACGTCGTTCATCTCGGAGGTCCGCATGCGACGAAAGTTATTGCGCCGTGCCGGGTTCATGCTCGCGGCGCTGCTGCTCCTGATGTTCGGCGGCATCATGATCGGCCGCGCCCGCCTCGCGGGCCTGCCAGCCCTCCGCTCGGGTCCCCCCGTCGAGGTGACGCTGCTGATCGCCGGCCAGCCGGTGCGCGTGATCGCGGTGCAGACCGGGACGGTGTCGATCAAGGGCTGCCACCACGACGGCTGCCTGCCGGAGTGGATGCCCTATCCGCTGCGCTTCGCCGCGATCCTCGCAGACCCGAGCCTCGGCGCGCGATTGCCGATCTGGAGCTATGTCATTGTCCATCCCGAAGGCGTCTACGTCGTCGATGCTGGCGCGACGCCCTCGTACAACGATGATGCCTCCTGGGCGCCGGACCGGGTCACGGGTCAGCTGGTACGGAGCTTCATCCGGCTCGACGTGACCGCGGAGGAGGCGCTTCCGGGGCGGCTCCTCGCCCTCGGCATCGGCCCCGCGGAGGTGCGCGCCATCGTCCTCACCCACCAGCACATCGATCACACGGGCGCAGTGGCGAGCTTTCCGGAGGCCGACATCTGGACGACCGGGGCCGAGGAGGACGCCGCGCGATCGATCGGCGCCGCGCCCTGGCGCTGGCGCGGTCCGGCGACCCGGATCCGTCGCGTCGACGCGGAGGGCGGGGCCCGCGACGGACTCCCGTGGAAGGGCGTCGCGCTGACCTCCGACGGGCGGCTCGAGGCGCTACACACGCCCGGGCACACGCCCGGGTCGGTCACGGTGCGTCTGCGCGCCGACCAGGGCGAGCTGTGGTTCGTGGGTGACACGAGCTTTCGCGCGGTCGACGTGAGTCCCGAGGCCGCGACGGCGGGGATCCACACCAGTATCTCGGCTGTCCGGGCGCTGCAGACGTGGCTGCGCGCGCGGCCGCCACCGCGCGCCTTCTTACCGGCGCACGACGAGCACGTGCCGGAGACGCTCGTCGAGGCGGGAAGCTAAGCGGGAAGTTGAGCGCCACGCTCACCGCGGGCCGCTCGGCCGCGGCCCAGAGGTCCGAGGTTACGCGATGAGTCGACGATGAATGTGAACAGCCCGGCCTCGTGCAGCACGCAGATCGGGACCCGGTGCGGGCGCGAAAACAGGCGAAAATAAATTTGAAGCAAGTCGGCCCGGCCGCGTATAAGCCGCCCACGTTCCGCGGCTGCTCACTGTCGGAGTGTCCATCTCAGGTCAGGGTCTTCCGGACGCGATTGTGTCTGGCTACATTGCTGTAGCCACATGTCTTTTGCGCCCGGTCCCATGGGTCATGTCGTCCACTTCGCCCTCTCATGAGGGCCATGTGCCGGCGACGGAGGTGCCCGCGTGTGCGGGCCACGAGGAACGTGTCATGCAGCTGAACAAGCAATTGAACCGCCTGTTCGCGGCGCTGGGCCGCGAGGGGTTGGAGGTGAGCCGCGAGGGTCGGATGTACCGGGTGCGGCGCAAGGACGGGCCGGAGGCGCCGGCGGAGGTGTTGTTGCCGGACGATTTCCCGGTCGAGGCGAAGGCGCTGCGCCAGCTCGCCGGGTTGATGGCGGTGCGTCATCCGGCCGGCGGCCTTGTGGAGCGCGCGTGTGCGTCGCCGGATTTCCACCCTGGAGATTCGGGGGTGGCGATCGGCTCGGTGGCGTTGACGGAGGGCATGGTGATCCCGGCCGCGGTCGGCTCGGACATCAATTGCGGCATGCGCCTGCACGTCGTCGACCTCCCGGCCGACGTCTTGCTGGCGAAGCGCGACCAGCTGGTCGAGCTGCTGAAGGGGGACTTCTTCTTCGGCACGCGCGACCTGCCGATGACCGCGGGGTCCATGCGGGCGCTGTTTCACGACGGTTTGCTCGGATGGATCGACGAGGTCTCGCGCGCGCCGCTCGGCGTGCTCGCGGGCTCGGACTTCGCGCAGATCGGCGCGGATCTGGACCGCGTGCACCTCGGCGGGGCGCTCGAGGGTCACGCGCGCTGGGCCCCGGAGGACCTGGTCCCGAACAGCGGGCAGGTCCGCGACGGCGGCATGGCGACGATCGGCGGCGGCAACCACTTCGTGGAGATCCAGGTCGTGGAGGATGTCGTCGATCGCGGGCTCGCGCACGCGTGGGGTGTGAAGGCGGGGCAACTCGCGTTCATGATCCACTCGGGCTCGCGCGGGGTCGGCAAGCACGTCGGCGCCGCGTGGCGCGACAAGGCCCGCGCCGCCTGGCCCAAAGGACAGCGTCACCCGGAGGAGGGGCTGTTCGCGCTGTCGCTCGCCGATCATCCCGAGCTGGTCGCGGGTTACCTCGAGGCCGAGGCCACCGCCGCCAACTACGGCTTCGTCAATCGCCTGCTGCTCGCCGAGCTGCTGCGCCTGCGCCTGCGTCAGGTGTTCGGCACCCAGCTCGCCGCGCCGCTGGTGTACGACCTGCCGCACAACATCACCCTGCCCATGGAGGGTCCGGCGCATCGCTGGATCACCCGCAAGGGCGCCTGTCCGGCCGACGCCGGGCAGCCGGTGATCATCCCCGGATCGATGGGCGCGTCGTCCTACCTCGCGGTCGGGCGCGGCGCGCCGGACCTGCTCAGCTCGGCCTCGCACGGGGCCGGGCGGGCCCGCTCGCGCTTCACGATGTCGAACCACTCCGACCAGGACGAGCGCGCGCTCGGCCTGACCGGCGTCGACTGCATCACCTTGCGTGAGGAGCGGCGCATCGAGGAGGCCCCGGCGGCGTACAAGCCGATCGGCCCGGTGATCCAGTGTCAGGTCGCGGCGCGCACGATCGACGTCGTCGCTCGCCTGCGCCCGCTGATGACCTTCAAGGCGTGATGAAGGATGGAGCTGCCGCCGCCGCCGGACCGCGAGGTTCGGCGGCGGCGGCGTTGATCGCCCGAGGTGGCGGTCATTCGGGGATGACGATGCTGTTGAACGCCTCGCAGTACACCGCATCGAAGGGGCCCTCGATCGGCTCCCGGTTCGGCCCGGCCGCCTGGACGAGGCCGAGCAGGCGCGGCGGGTCGTTCGGGTCGAACTGCTGCCAGTTGCCGGCGCTGCCCTGGATCGTGAGCAGGGCCTGGTGCCCGACGCTGTCGTCATTGCGCGTGATGGTGCCCCAGATGATGCCCTGATTGTTCAGCCACTCCGGCTGGTTCCACGGCGGCTCCAACCTGAGCGCGAAGGATACATTCCCGTAGGGGTCCTGCTTCGCGGCGTCGAGGTCGACGCTCGTGTCAAAGATGAACAGCCGCAGCACCGAAAAGGAGATGTCGCCGAGACCCGTCCACGCGAAGAACGCGGTGTGGCCGTCGAGCGCGCCGAACGGCGTCATGCCTTTGACCGCGGAGCCGCCGAACCAGTCCGTGGGGCAACCTTGCAGCCCCTGCGGCAGCGCACAGCTACCGCAGTCCTCCGGGCAGGTGCAGCTCGCCAGCTCCGCCTCGTCGCAGATGAAGTCGCCGCAGAAAGTGGAGACGCCGATGTCGAGCGGGAAGGTATCCGTCATCGCCGAGGAGGTCGTGACCGGGCCGGTGGTCGTGTTCGGGCCGGTGGTCGTGCTCGGGCCGCTCGTCGGATTCGGGGCGGTGGTCGGGCTCGGGCCGGTCGTCACGGTTCCGGTGGCGGTGGCACCGTCGCTGCTGGACTCCTGCGTGGTCGAGGCGCTGTCGCCGTCGAGGTTCGACTTGGGGCCGCAGGCGAGCAGCAGCACGAGGGCGACGGCCATCCGGGCGCGAGGGGTTCCAGCGAGCATGCGTTCGAGACTAACACGGAGACCCTCGCGGTCCTCGTGACTTGCGCTGGTGTGTCCGGCAGCGATCGGGGATGCTCCGGGCGTGGCGCAGATCGGCAGCACGGCTGGCGTGGCGCGGGCCGGAGTGTTCGCGCTGGTGCTCGTCGCCATCGTGCTCGGCCCGGCCCAGATGCGCTGGCTGGCAGGCTCGCGCTCGTCGCTCGATGGCTGGTCGATGTATCACGACCTCGGCGTCGGTATGGTCGATGCTCGCTTCGTGCAGCGCAGCGCCGCGGGCGACGAGGTCGAGCTCGACCCGCGGGTGGTGCTGCGCAGCGAGCCGCGTCAGGTCTCGCGCAGGCTGCGGGGACCGGCCGAGCTCGAAGCGCTTGGAGCCAAGCTGTGCGCAGCGCTCGGTCCGGGCGTCGATATTCGTGTGCATGCCCGGGTGGCGACGCTCGCGGGCTGGCGGAGCATGGCGACCGGGCAATCCAACCTCTGCGTCGCGGCCGCGGGTGGTCGATGATCGGGCGCGCACTGCGAGGGGCGTGGACGTGGGCGCTCGGCAGCGATGGCTCGACCAGGCCGGCGGCGCTGCTGCGGATCTCGCTGGCGCTGGTGTTGTGGTCGCGCTTCGCCGGTGAGCTCGCGCTGTATCGGGTGCGCACGGCGTCGGAGCTGGCGCTGGCGCTGGTGTTCTTTGCGGCCTCGACGTTGATGCTCGTTGGTTTGTGGGCCCGGCTCGCCACCGCGATGATGGCCGTGACGATGATCGTGATGGTGTATGGATTCGGCCTGTACGGCGGCCGGCTCGGGTGGATCCACCATCATACGTATTTGTTGATGTGGGCGACGATCCTGTGTGCATTGAGCCCGTGCGGGCGCTCGCTCGGGGTGGACCGCTGGCGGGCGTTGCGACGGGCCGGGTCGGGCGGGCCGCCGGCGCCGGGCGAACGCGCGAATCTCTGGGCGATGCGGCTGTGCGGCCTGCAGCTGGTGGCGCTGTATTTTGCGTCGGCGATCGACAAGACCGACCCCGGGTTTTTGAGCGGCGATCGCCTCGAGGCGATCTTGTTGTGGACCTACGCCGATACCGGGCTGACCGCCTCGCCGGGGCTGCATACCCTGGCGATCGCCGGCGCCTGGCTGGTGGTCGCCCTGGAGTACGCGCTCGGCCTCGGCCTGCTGCACCCGCGTAGCCGACGCTGGTTGCTGTGGCCGGGCCTGGCGATGCACGCGGGGTTTTATCTGCTGGTGCCGGTGTCGACCTTCTCGGTGACGGTGGCCTGCCTGTACCTCGCGGTCCTCGACCCCGACGCGGTGCATCGCGCGCTGGCTCGTCTCGTCGGCGATCGGGCTGACGGCGCAAGCCGTGATTAATTAATTTTATTGAGCGAGTGGCCCGGGGTCGGAGCGCGTGTTAATACCCGCGCCATGCTTCGCGCTTCTGGTTTTTTTAATCTCGTGAAAAGTTTCGCCGTCGGCACGGCAATGTTGGCTGCGTGCGGGGATAGCGGCGATGGTGGTGAAACCACCGGGACCAGTGATGGCGCTGGATCGAGCGGTGGATCCAGCAGCGGATCGGGGACCGACACGCCGACCACCGGGGGCGTGCCGGAGCTGGATCCGCGGCTCGCCGAGTGTCTGCGCATCAACGCCTGCGAGGCCGATGGCGGCGCGCCGATGGGGCTGCAGGCCTGCCTCGGGCATGTGCTCGACGTGCCATGGTCGTGGGCGGCGACCGGTGGGGCGCGCATCGACATCGAGGCGATGAGTTGCAAGCTCGCGGCGGCCGACTGCGCGGCGGTGCGGGCCTGTACGCCGCCGCTCGCGGGCTTCGTCGACGCGTGCAAGGACAAGGCGGGCACGGGCCTGTGCGTCGGCGATCAGTGGGTCGTCTGCGACGATCTCGGCGCGCCGCTGACGGCGATCGACTGCGCGGCCGAGGGCCTGGCCTGCAAGGTCGACATCTGGGCCGGCTGCGGGCAGGAGCCCTGCCAGTATGGCGTCACCGAGCCGAGCTGCGACGGCGACGTGCTCGTCGAGTGCGCGCCGTCGGGCTTCATGCAGCGCGTGGACTGCCCGACGCAATACAACTACGTCAAGGTCTCGGGCAAGGGCGGCGAGGAGACGTACTCGATCGCCGGCGAGACCTGTGGCCTCGATGTCATGCGGGGCGCGCTCGGTTGCATCGGCACCGGCGAGGTCTGTGACTTCTTCTCGCAGGCCTGCGACGGCGCGGTGCTCGAGACCTGCGCGGGCGGCAAGCTGGCCCGGCGCGACTGCGCGGCGCTCGAGCCGGGCGGGCAGGGCTGCGGGTTCTTGCAGAGCGGACCCTTCGCGGGCGCGGCCTCGTGTGGCCTCGTCGACGGAGCTTGTGACCTCGGCGCGGACGAGAGCTGCGCGGGCGGACAGATCGGCTTCTGCGACTGGAAGACGCCGGGCACCGTCGATTGCCTGGCGGCCGGGTACAGCGGCTGTTCGACGGCCAAGCAGGGGCCGCGCACCGTCGCGTATTGCACGCCCTGATCGGCGAGGTCAGCGGCCGGGTGGGTCCTGGGACTCGGGGCCGCGGATGGAGATCTCGAAGCGCTGCTCGACCTGGCGCAGCATCACGCGGGTCGGGCTGCGATCGGCGGTGAGGCCGAGCAGGGTCTTGGTCCAGTCGCGGCGGTCGCCGCTCTGAAGCAGCGGGATCAGGCTCCCGGGGCTGATGGCGATCGTCGCGCTGGCGAGCTCCTTCATGCCCTCCTTGCCGGATACACCGGCGTTGGCCTCGGCGACCCAGGTCTTGAGCTCGGCGTCGGCGCGCGGGCCGACGACGACCAGCACGGCGCCGGCGTGGGCGCTGCTCGAGAAGGCGAGGCGCAGGCGGCCGTCCTCGGTGAGGGTGCGCAGGTCGGCGGGCAACTGATTGGCGACGCCGCCGATGGTGAGCAGCCAGATGTCGGGGTCCTCCGCGGTCCGCTTGAGCGAGACGTTGGGGATGTTGCCGACGAACATGCGCGCGAGCTGCAGGTTGTCGATGACGTCGCGGCTGAGGGTCAGCAGCGTGCGGTGAGCGCCGTGCGGGTCCTCGGCGCCGAGGCCGATCCGCACGTGGCGGGCCGGACCGATGCCGAGCAGCACGCGGCCGTTCCACATCTTGAGCAGGCGCGTCGCCTGATTGGCGAGCGGGTCGAGCATCATCTTGCCGGCGAAGCCGGCGCGGTCGACCTGCGCCTGCAATTCGTGGATGACCTCGCGGACGGCCTCCTTGTGGCCGGTCCAGCGGGTGCTCGCGCCGAGCACGAGGTCCTTGCCCAGCGCGCCGGTCAGGGCCCCGGGACCGATGTCCCGCAGCGTCGGCAAGGGCTGGCCCGCGCGCGCGCTGACGGTGATGTCGAGTGAATGCAGGCCGACGCCGCCCGCCTCGGCGCGGCTGTAGGGGAACTCGCCGAACAGGTCCTTGCCGCGCGCCTCACCGACCGTGAACCACACCGGCTTCGCGCCGTAGGCCCGCTGCAGCTCGCGTCCGGTGGCGAGACCCTGCGGCGTGTCGGCGAGGGTCAGGGTGCCCGTGCGCGCGTCGATCCAGGCCAGGCGCGCCGGCCCCGGTTCGGGCGCGGTCTGCCCGGTGCCGATGCGGGGCTGGATCGCGGGCGGCGGCAGCAGGGCCGCACCGAAGTCGCCGCGCTTCGGGTACTTGGCGAGCAAGGCCTGCGCCTGCTTCACGCCGGCCTTCGTCAGCGGCAAGTGCAGGATGTCCTCGCCCGCGACGTGCACGCCGGCCCACGCGCGATCGCCTGCGAGCAGGCCGGCGGTCGCCTGCGCCCAGTCGGCGGGGCCCTGGGTGCCGAGCATGAACTCGGCGACCCTGGCGAGCGGCGGCGCGGTCGGTACGAAGGTCTGGGTGGCCTGCAGCAGGGCGGCGGGGTCGGCGACGAAGCCGGCGGCCTCGGGCTGGGCGGCGAGCGGATGGGCCGCGGGCAGGCGTGGGTCGGCGGGTACGGCCGTGTCGTCGCGTCCGACGCGGTCCGGTCGCTGCTGGGCCTGCTTTTTACAGCCGGTGCTGGCGAGGCCGGTGAGGGCGAGGGCGACGACGAGGGCGAGGCGAGGCATGGGGGTCACGAAGGTACCAGCCCGGGCCGCGTAGCGCATGCGCGGACTCACAGTTGGGTGCGAGCGGGGTTTGGGCGGGCAAACGCGGTGTGCGAATGAAATGCTGGCGTTGCCGCGCGGGCGCTGCTTGCCCTATCCTCCGCCGGCAATGACGCCAATCCGCCTGGGAATCAACGGAATGGGCCGCATCGGTCGGCTCGCACTTCGGCACGCGCTCGCGCGGGGTACGGATGCTTCGGTGGCCCGCAAGGGTCCGCCGGTCGAGGTGGTGGCCGCCAACGACCTCGCCGAGTCCGACGAGCTGGCCTATTTGCTGACGCACGACTCGGTGCACCGCTACCAGCTGCCGAAGGTGCAGGCGGAGGGGCACGCGTTGCAGGTGAACGGCAGCAAGATCGCGCTGTTCAAGGAGAAGGACCCGAGCAAGATCCCGTGGGCGGCGCATGGCGTCGACATCGTCATCGAGGCGACCGGGCGCTTCACCACCGGCGAGCAGATGGCCGGTCACCGCAGCGCCAGCGACGGTCCGAGCCACGTCGTGCTCGCCGCGCCGGGCAAGGGCGTCGACAAGACGATCGTCATCGGCGTCAACGAGGACAGCCTCGACCCCGCGAAGGATCGACTGATCTCCAACGCGAGCTGCACCACCAATGCGCTCACGCCGGTGCTCATGACCCTCGACCGCATCTTCGGCGTGCGCTGGGGCCTGGTCGGCACGACCCACGCGTACACCAACGGCCAGGGCATCATCGACACACTGTCCGGCAAGGACCTGCGCCGCGGTCGCGCGGCCGCCGTCAACATCGTGCCGACCTCGACCGGCGCCGCCAAGGCGATTGCCCAGGTGCTGCCGAACCTCAACGGCAAGGTCGACGGCACCGCCGTGCGCGTGCCTGTCGCCGACGGCTCGCTCTACGACGTCGTCTGCACCCTCGAGGGCAGCCCGAGCCTCGAGCGCGTGCTCGAGGCGCTGCGTGAGGCCGCCGCGAGCCCGGCTCTGCAGGGCATCCTCGACGTGCGCCACGACGCGCTGGTGTCCTCCGACATCCTCGGCGACCCGCACTCGAGCATCGTCGACGTCGACGCCTGCATGGGCCTCGGCCAGCTGGTGAAGATCGTCGGCTGGTACGACAACGAGTGGGGCTACTCGGCCCGCCTGCTCGACCTGATCGCGGTGCTCGGCAACTGGATCGTGTCGCAGCCGCGCAAGGCCTGAGCGGTCGATGAATGCGTGCGAGCCCGGGCGTCGGCGCCCGGGCTTTTGCGTTTAATCGATGCTGCGCGACACCAGTCGCAGGCGAATGACGGGCATCGCCTTGCGCGGTGATCGTCGCCCACTACAATGCGCGGCCCTGCATGCCCAAGCTCTCGCATGAAGCGCTGGTTCACCTCGTTCGTGCCGCCCCCGAGGTGATCGTCGGCCTGTTGCAGCGCGAGCTCGGCTTCGAGTTGCCGGCCCAGGCTCACCCGCGCATCACGGCGGCCGAACTGGTCGACCTGAACCTCGCGGAGTACCGCGCCGACGCGGTCATCATCCTCGGTCCCGCCCACGCGCCCACCGAGGCCTTCGTGCTCGAGGCCCAGAACGACGTCGACCTCCGCAAGCGCCGCAGCTGGCCGCTGTATGTCGCTGGCTTGCGGGCGCGCTTCGGCTGTCCGGTCACGCTGGTGATCGTCGCGCTGGATCCGGAGGTCGCGAGCTGGTGCGCCGAGCCGATCGACCTCGGCCGTCAACGCGGCACGATCCACCCGCTCGTGCTCGGTCCGGCCCAGATCCCCGTCATCGTCGACGTGGATGAGGCGCGCCGTGCCCCCGAGCTCGCCGTGCTGTCTGTGGCCGCCCACGGCCGCGAACTGGGCGCCGAGCGCATCGCGCTGGCCGCTCTCACCGCCGTGCGCGACCTCGACAACGGTCGTGAGGTGCTCTACCCTGACTTTATCCTCGCCGTGCTCGGCAAGGTCGCACGCGCCGCACTGGAGCTGATCATGAACCCCGCCACCTACCAGTACCAGAGCGACTTTGCCCGCAAGTACATCGCCATGGGCAAGGCAGAGGGCCAGGCGCAGATGCTCCTCAAGCTGCTGCGGGTCAAGGGTTTCACTGTTCCTCCCGAGCTCGCGGCCCGCGTCGAGTCCTGCCAGGACCTCGAGCAGCTCGACCTCTGGGCCGAGCGCGTGCTCGCAGCGACCACGCTCGAGGATATCTTCGCGGCCCCGCGTTGACGGCGTCGGGTTCAACTCATCGGCGTATCACCGTCGGTCGCATGGCGGCGCTCGATGTGGACGAGCAGGGCGCACACGGCCAGGGTCCCCTCGGCGCCGAAGTCGATCGGGTCGGTGTTTTGCTCGTAGAGCTCGATGGTGCCGTATTTGAAGCTGACGCGGTCGAAGCGGCCGAGCAGGTCCATCAGCGTCGACTGGGCCCCGGAGCGGCGCAGCAGCGCCTCGGTCTCGCGGCGGTCGTCGGTGTTGATGAACACGAAGTCGTCGAAGAGCGGATCGCCGACCTGGACCTCGTGCTTGAACAGCTTGCGCAGCCGGGTCAGCATGCCCTCGCGCGTGAACTCGGCGGTGACGGTGAAGCCGGGCGTGGTTCCGGTGACGGCCAGATGGTAGACCGTGTAGCTCGAGTTCGGCGAGCGCACCTTGCTGGTCCATTCACGGACCGTGAGCTTGTGACCGCGTGCCGCCAGCGCCTCCTGGGCCCCGCCGTTGGCGCAGTGATCGCAGATGTCGAGCTCGTGGTCGCGGCGCAGGTGGGCCCGCGCGAATGGGAGCTCACAGAATGCGCAGTGCGGCGTATCCATCGCGGCACGATATCAGGGCGCGGCGTGGAGCTCCATGCGCGGATATGCGGATATGCGGATATGCGCGTATGCGCGAGGATCAGGTTGGGAACAGCTTGCCGGGGTTCAGGATGTGCCGGGGATCCCACACGCGCTTGAGCTGCTGTTGCAGCGCGCGCAGCGGGGCCGACTGCTCGAGCGGCATGAACGGGCGCTTGCTGATGCCGATGCCGTGCTCGCCGCTGAGGGTGCCGCCGAGCTCGATGGTGACGCGAAACAGATCGGCGACGGCCCGGTGCACGCGATCGATCACATCGGGGCCGGCGGCGGGGTCGTAGAGCACGTTGACGTGGAGGTTGCCGTCGCCGGCGTGGCCGAAGCTGGCGACGTCGAGGCCGTGGCGGGTGCCGAGCTCGCGGGCGGCGCGAGCGAGCGCGGGCAGCTGCGCGAGCGGGACCGCGACGTCCTCGCTGACTTTTTTCGGCCAGCGCGCGCGCAGGGTGTGACTGAGGGCGCGGCGCACGTCCCACAGCTTGGTGCGGGTGTCGGGGTCGTCGGCGATCGTCACGTCGAGCGCACCGGCGTCGCGGCAGTGCTGGGCGGCGCGGCGGATGCTGGCGTCGAGGCCGGCCGCGTCGCCGTCGATCTCCACCCACAGCAGGGCCTTCGCGGTGTCGGGCACCGGGACCGCGAGGCCGCCGCCCGCGAGCAGCGTGCGCACGCACAGGCGATCCGCGAACTCGAGCGCGGTGGGGATCACGCCGCCGGTCTGACAGCGATGGACCGCGGCGCAGGCGTCGATCTCGTCGGCGAAGCTGGCGAGCAGGGTCAGCGCCGCGGCGGGCTTGGGGACCAGGCGCAGGGTGCAGGCGGTGGTGACCGCGAGCGTGCCCTCGGAGCCGACGAGCATGCCGGCGAGGTTGTAGCCGGTGACGCCCTTGATCGATCGGTGGCCGACGCGCATTGCTTCGCCGGTGCCGGTGACGATGTCGAGGCCGAGCACGAAGTTGCCGGTGACGCCGTACTTGCACGCTCGCGGGCCGCCGGCGTTGGTCGCGACGTTGCCGCCGAGGCTGCACACCTTCCAGCTCGCCGGGTCGGGCGGGTAGAACAGGCCGCGGGCCTCCACCGCTTCTTGCAGCGTCACGTTGATCACGCCGGGCTCGACCTCCGCGAGCAGCGAGCGCTCGTCGATGTCGAGGATGCGGTCGAGGCCGGCGAGGTCGAGCACGACGCCGCCGTGGTCCGCGAGGCAACCACCGACGGTGCCGGTGCCGGCGCCGCGTGGGCTCAGCGGGACCGCGAGCGCGTGACACAGCGCGACCAGCTCGCTGACCTGGGCGCGCTCACGCGGGCGAACCACGAGGCCCGGCGGGAACGGGCCCTCGACGCCGTCGTCGCGGGCGTAGCGGGTCACGTCAGCGACCAGCACGTCCGCGCCGAGGGCGGCGATCACCCGCTCACGCAGCGCGTCGAGCGGGAGCGCGTCGGGGATCGAGTCGTGGACCCGCATGTCCCCGGCTTGGCGATCAGACCGAGAACGAGCTGCCGCAGCCGCAGCTGCCGGTGGTGTTGGGGTTGCCGAACTTGAAGCCGGCGCCCTGGAGACCCTCGACGTAGTCGATCTGGGTGCCCATGAGATACATGAAGCTCATCTGGTCGCAGACCAGGTCGACGCCGTTGCTGATGAAGCGCTGGTCGCCCTCGGCGGGCTCGTCGAAGTAGAGGTCGTACTGGAAGCCGCTGCAGCCGCCGCCCATGACCTTGACGCGCAGGGCATAGCCGCCCTCGATCGCCTCGGACTCGCGGATCTCGCGGATCTTCGCCGCGGCGGTCTCGGTGACTCCAAGGCCGCCGGCCATCTCCGGGTCGTCCGCGGCGGGGGCGGCCGGCGGGGTGTGCGTGTGGGCATGCTGCCCATGGGTCTCGTGCGCGTGGTCGGTGGCGGACATGCTGGACTCCTGCGTCGCCTGTGGCCGGGCCAAAGGTGACGTTGGGTAAGATGCTCGGCCGCCGCGACGGGGTCAAGCCGGCATGGGCGCCCCGGGCGTGAGCGAAGCCGGGCCGGGTGGCCGTCAGGCGCCGGTCGGCCAGGTAGGCGCGGACTCGCGCTGGCGCGGTTTGACAGATGCGCGGGGCTTCCCCTACCGTGGCGAGCAGCCGATTTGCCGCAGATTCGCCGGTAAAGGCTCGGAGAACGCATGCGACCGTCCCTACGCGTCCTACCCCTTGTGCTCGCGGTGACCGCGGGCCTTGCCTGCGGCGAGAGCCGTCAAGAGAAGCTCGCGCGCGAGGCGGCTTACGCCAACGCCGGCAAGAAGGTCGACGAGTCGGCGCCGGCGCCCGAGGTGCCTGCTGATCCGACGCGTGAAGCGCTGCGGCCGTTGCTGACCGAGCTGTACAGCAACAAGGAGCGGCTGCCGGACGTCGTCGAGGCGGACTTCATCAGCGAGGATGGGCTGCCGTATCAGGTCACTGCCGGTGTGCTGTCGACGGTGCGCATCAAGAAGGGTCTGAGCGCCGAGGACAAGGTCAAGGCGATCATCCGCGGCACGGCCGAGGCCGATTCGTGGGCGTTCCGCAAGAACGCTCGCCGCGACTACGCCGACCTGATCCAGAAGATCAAGTACAGCTACGGCGACGAGACCAAGGACAAGCTGCTGCGCATCTACGCCGACCTCAAGCTGGTCGCGTTCTTCAACTCGCCCGCCGCGAGCAAGGCGCTCGGTGGACTGCCCGCGGACGTCAAGGCCGCCGCCGATGCGCTGAAGACCGAGTACGTCGATCAGCGCGACACCTTCTGGCAGAAGTGGATGGGCGTGAAGATGTACGCCCGCCGCACGGTCGCCGGCGACGAGCCCTTCCGCAGCGTGCTGCGCCAGATCTCCAAGGACCTCGGCCAGGAGGAGGCGCCGGCGCGCAGCTTCGCCGAGTCGGTCGACGCGCCCTTCAAGGCCTGGGCGGCCGAGATCGAGGCCGACGAGGCGCTGCTCATCGTGCTCACCAGCATGAAGGAGCTCAAGGACCGCGTCGAGTTCACCGGCGAGACCCACACGGTCTGGGCGGTCGAGGGCTCGCCGCTGATCCCCGAGAAGGCCAAGAAGGTCGTGATCGACAAGACCAGCGGCTACGGCTTCTTCCGCGAGGACCTCGGCGGTGGCTACAACGACCTGACCTTCGTGTTCTCGCCGAAGCTCGGCGGCGCCGACCTCAAGCGGGCCTTCCTGCACTCGATGCTGTTTCGCCAGCTGCTGACCGACTACCAGATGCTCGCCACCGCCGGCGGCGACTTCGCGAAGAAGGGCGAGGGCGGCGGCGTCGACCCCAACACCTCGATCGTGCCCGACAAGTACGACCCGCTGTACGCCCGCTGCGGCGCGACCGCGGCGCTCGACACCATGCTCGTCGGCTACGGCACGACCTTCAAGATGCTCGCGGGCATGGCCGCGAAGGTCAAGGACTCGGACAAGGCGCTGAGCATCGCCCACAAGTGCATCGTCGAGGGCGCGCGCGGCGACATTCGCATTCCGGCCAAGGACGACGAGTTCGACACCGAGGGTCCGGCGCCGGCCAGCCGCCTCGCGCTGTATCAGATGCTGGCGCGCTTCGAGAAGTTCGACGTCGACACCGCGGCGCTCAACGGCGACAAGCGGACCGCCGAGGACGACGACATCGACGCGCAGGAGAAGCTGCTCAAGGAGCTCAAGGCGCAGGCCGAGGCCAAGAAGAAGGCCGACGAAGCGGCGGGCTGAGCCGTCCTCGCCGGTGTCAAGGATCGACGCAGGAGCAGGAACATGACGACCGAGCGAGTCCTTCTCGCCATGGATGCAGCCGCCGTGCAAGCGGGGCTGCCAAACTTCACCGCGGCCGAGCTCGAGGCGTTGATCCGTCGGGCCAACGTCGAGTACTGGGATAAGGCCGCGCCGACTCTGCCGGACGCGCTGTACGACCAGCTGGTCGAGCGTCTGAAGCGTCAGAACCCGGGCGCGGAGGTGCTGTCGGCGATGGGTCCGACGGCGCCTGCCGAGCCGGCGCTGGCGGCCGACGAGGCGGTGTTGCTGGCGCCGGAGGCCCGCTTCGGCGCGGGCGTGATCCACAAGCGGCCGATGCTGTCGCTGGACAAGTGTTACAACGAGCCGGATCTGCAGGCGTGGGCGAACAAGTTCACGGGTGAGATCCTGGTGATGCCGAAGATGGATGGCGTCGCCTGCAGCCTGCGCTACGACCGTAAAGGCAAGCTGGTGCTGGCGGCGACCCGCGGCTCGGGTATCGAGGGCGAGGACATCACCGCCAACGCGCTCGAGATCAAGGCGATCCCGAACCAGCTGGCGACCCACGGCACGGAGCTCGAGATCCGCGGCGAGCTCTACATGAAGCTCAGCGAGTTCGCCCGCTACAAGGACGACTTCGCCAACCCGCGCAACCTGACGGCCGGGTCGATCAAGCAGAAGGACCGCAGCAAGAGCCGCGCGGCCCACCTGAGCTTCTTCCCCTACGACATCATCGGCCCCGAGTTCGCCGACGAGCGCGAGAAGTTCGGCCGTCTGGTGACGCTCGGCTTCGCCGAGATCGACCACGAATTCGTGGCGCGCGAGCAGCTGCAGGCCGCCTACGAGCGGTTCGCAAAGGCCCGTCCGGACCTCGACTACGAGATCGACGGGGTGGTGTATCGGACCTCGTCGTTGAAGGAGCAGGCGCGGCTCGGCCTGACGGGGCATCACCCGCGCTATGCGATCGCCTACAAGTTCCAGGGCGACTCGGGGGTCACCGACCTGCTCGATGTGTTGTGGTCGGTCAGTCGCACCGGCGTGATCACGCCGGTCGCGCTGCTCGAGCCGGTCGAGCTCAGCGGCGCGATGATCGGCCGCGCCAGCCTGCATAACCTCAACATCTTTGACGCGCTCAAGGTCACGCACGGCTGCCGGGTCGAGGTCACGCGTCGCGGCGGGGTGATCCCCAACGTCGAGCGCGTGATCGAGGCCGGCCCGCACGCGCGACCCTTCGAGGTGCCGACGTTTTGCCCGGCCTGCAGCAGCCCGGCGGTGCGCACGAAGAAGCGCGAGGGCGAGTTCCTGTTCTGCAGCCAGCCGAAGCAGTGCGTGTCGGCGCGGCTCGGCGAGCTCGAGCATTTTGCCAAGGTCGTCGACATGCAGGGCTTCGGGCCCAAGGTGATCTCGGCGGCGGTCGACGCCGGCTTGCTCAGCACGCCGGCCGACTTCTACACGCTGCGCGCGGAGGACCTCGGGGAGCTGGAGCGCCTCGGTGAGAAGAGCGCGCAGAACCTGATCGACCAGATCGAGGCCCACCGCGAGCTGTCGCTGGCGGTGTTCCTGCAGGCGCTCGGGGTCGAGCACCTCGGCAAGCAGAACGCGCAATTGCTGGCCGGCGAGTTCGAGACCTTGCAGCGGATCCTCGGGCTCGGGCGCGACGACCTGATGACGGTCAAGGGCATCAAGGACGCGATCGCCGACGCGATCGTCGATGGCCTCAAGGTCCGCTCGGAGCTGGTCGAGGCGCTGCTGCGGCACGTCAAGGTCGCAAAGGGTGAGAAGCCCGAGCCGGTCGCCGGCGGGGCGCTGACGGGCAAGAGCTTCGTGTTCACCGGCACGCTCGAGGGCTTCACGCGGGAGCAGGCGCAGGCGCGGGTGCAGGCGCTCGGCGGCGAGGTGCCGAGCGGCGTGAACAAGGCGCTCAGCTATCTGGTGGTCGGCGCGGGCAAGGGCGCGAAGTCCAGCAAGCAGAAGAAGGCCGAGGAGCTGATCGCCGCCGGTGCGGCGCTCAGGGTGCTCAGCGAGGCCGAGTTCCTCGAGCTGAGCGGCGGCATCGAGTAGCGATCAGCCCGGGCGCTGGTGGTTCGACAGCGTCAGGATGACGCGGTCGCCGCTGGCCTCGAGCAGAAGGATCTCCAGGACCTCGCCGAGGTCCGGGTCGAGCACGATTTGGAGGTGCTGGAGCTCGCGGCGGGCCGGGTGGTTGCGGGCCGGGCTCAGCTCGAGGCGCATGCCGGGGCCGCGTGCGACGCTGACCTGGCTGTCGGCGATCAGCGCCGCCGGGTCGCGCGCGAGCAGCAGGGCGAACAGGCGGGCCTGCAGCCAGCGGCGACCGGGGCCGCCCACGGGCGAGGGTGCCGGGCCTGGTGGCAGGGCGGGGTCGTTGGCGGTGATGCTCAGGGCCTCGCCCGTGAGCCGGGTGGTCGCGCCGCGGGGATCGTCGTCGCGTAGCTCGAGCGTGTCAGGGGCGGTGAGCGTCAGGCTGCCGGCGGTCAGCAGCGGCTCGTAGAGCAGCGAGGAGGTGCGGCTCAGCTGGTAGCGCGCGCTCAGGCCGGGGCTGTCGGCGGGGCGGGCCCACAGCTCGAGGCGCTTGTTGACGTTGCGGTTGGGGGTCAGGGGCGCGGTGGTGCTGGTCGGTTTCGCGGGCGCGGCCTGGGCGAGCGGGGCGCTGTCCGTGAGGACATGTCCGCAGAGACATGTCGTGAAGACCAGGACGAGGCGACGCGGGTTCATCGGCGGGCCTCCTCGCCGGTGAGGCGGCCGAGCAGGGCGCACAGGGTCGGGGCCGCGTGGGTGGCGAGCATGAAGCCGAGCAGGCCGCCGAAGCCGAGCACCAGGCCGAAGCTGCGCCAGGCCGGTTCGGGGCTGGCGAGCAGCACCAGGGCGGGCGCGACCTGACAGGCGAGCGCGACCGCGGCGCGAGGCGTGGTTGTTGCGGGGGCGGGCGGCGCTGGTGTGTCCCCGGGGACAGGTGCATTCTGCATGTCCCCGGGGACAGGTGCCTTTTGCATGTCCTCGGGGACAGGTGCCTTGTGCATGTCCCCGGGGACAGGTGCCTTGTGCATGTCCTGGGGGACAGGTTCGCTGCAGCGCCGGCCGGTGAGCTCGGCCGCGCAGGCGCCGACCAGCAGCAGGGCGGGCAGCAGGAACGGGAGGGCGACGCCGGCGGCGGCGACGACGAGCGCGAGGGCGCCGGCCTGGGCGCTGAGGCCGACCAGCGCGGCGGTCAGGGCCAGGGCGAGGCTGCGGGCGGCGAGCCAGGTCAGGAACGCCGACAGCCAGGTGGCCGCGGCGAGCACCAGACCGAGGCGAGCGGCGCGGCTGCGGGCCTCGTCGTGGGCGAAGACCGCCGGGCCGTGCAGGCCGGCCGGGAGCGCGAGATCTACCGGCAGAGCCTCCGCGAGCACGACGCGAGACAGCGCTGCGATCTCGCCGTGGTCCTCGCCGTCGCTCTCGTTTTTGCCATCGCCATGCTCGAGCCGGGTCGCCAGCCAGCCCGCGAGCGGCCCGGCGAGCGCGGCCTGGGGGGTCGGCTGGCGGTTGGGGTCGAGGGCGCGGATGAACTCGCCGAACGCGTCGGGACGTAGGCCCTGCTCGGTCAGCGCGACGCGCAGCAGGTCGATGCGGCCGGGCAGATCGAGGCTCGCCAGCGCGGCCTGCCGGGCGCTGGCCTCGGCCTCGCCGAGCAGCAGGCTGCCCGGCGCGTCGATGCGGCGCGCGACCTCCGGACCGAGGGCCTCCAGCCGGGCCGCGTCGTCGACCGCCGCGGTCAGTGCGGCCGCCTCGTCGGTGCCGGTCGCCCGCAGCTCGGCGACCCGCGAGGGCGCGAAGAACTCGGCCGCGAGCGCGACGTCACCGGCCCCGAGGTCATGGCGGAGCTCCGCAGCATGTCGCGAAGACCATGTCCCTAGGGCCAGGAGCGCGGCACACAGCGCGAGCGCGGCGAGGGGCGGCCAGTGGCGGCGCGCGGGCATGCCGGCGGTGAGGGTCTGCGCGGGTGGACGGGCCGCGCACAGGCGCAGCAGCGGCGGTGCGAGTCCGCGAATGGCGGCGGCGAGCAGCAGGAGGCCCGTGGCCCACACCCAGGCCCAGCGTTGCCACAGCGGGTACGGGAGCAGCAGCAGCGGGGCGAGGGCGAGGGCGAGGCGCAGGCTCGGGCCCGGACCGGCGGCGCCGACCCCTGGCGCGAGGGCGAGGGCGAGGCCCAGCAACGCGAGCAGCACCGGCGTATCGAGCACACCGGTGCCATCCGCGAGCAGCACGAGCAGGGGGGACACGACCGCGACGACGCCGACGAGCACGAGCGCGGTGCGGGTGCGTCGCAGTCCGAGCGCGAGCACGAGGATCGACGCCGCAAATACGGCGGCGAGGAGATCTACCAGGCGAAGCGGCGATCGTTCGGTCGGCGCTGCATTAACAGTAATGGGTAATACACTTACTTCAATACCGGTATCTACAGCGAAGCGTGCAGCGAGCTGCGCGGATACCCACGCATGCAGGTATGTCGCGGACCAACCTGTCCGAAGATACAGCAGCAGCGTACGACCGTCCGCGGACAGCAAGTCGCCGGAGGCCGTGGCGATCGGGCCAGGGCCGGCACGCAGGAACCCGGGTTCTTCCGTGGCCAGCGCACGCAGGCCCAGGGGGTCGCGGCGCGGCGATTCGTCGCCGACGCCGAACAGCGGGCTGGCGAGGCGAGCGTGGATGCCTGCGCTGGCGGCCCGCATCGTCGCGGGCTCGAGGCGGGCCGCGAGCGCGGCGTGCTGCGCCGGCGCAATGCGATAGAGGATGTGTGCATCGATCCACCCGCGGGCCTCTGCAGGTGGTGGTGCGAGCGGGAAATGGCCCGGTAGCTGCGGTCCGAGTTGATCGACGATCTGCGGCCACGTGTCCGCCGCGGCGCTGTCGTTCAGGACCAGGCGAACGTGGCTGCCGATCGCCGAGCGATGCTCGGGCGGCAACAATTCCTCGAGCCCGCCGTGGTCCGTCGTTTGGTCGCGGAGCAATGTTCCGGTGCCTGCCAGCGCGATGCAGGCCGCGAGCGCCGCGAGCGAGACGAGGGTGATGCGAGGCGTGCCCGGCAAGGTCGAGGCGACGATACCACAGCGATGGCGCGAGTTATGCACGCGGAAGTCCGCGGTGATGAAGGATCGACCGGGTTCATGCCATGTACGAGGACCCGCCGGAGCCCGCGCTTCGGCGGGGCGGCGATTCCTCGGCTTGCAATGCCATGGCGCCGCGGGTATGGGTGAGGCCCGCCAGGTGGGTGGGTGGTGATCATGGTTACCGCGGAGCGCAAGGAGGCCCTTCGTCCGATGTCGTCTCATATCGATCCCCCCACGGGGATGATCCTCAATCCTCATCATGCTGCGGCGGAGCAGCGCAACCTCGAGTGGGTGCTGCGCTTCAATCCCAGCCTGGCGCAGGAGCCGGCCAAGCTCGACCGTCTGCGTCAGACGCGGTTCTCGCGGCTCGCCGCCTTCACGTATCCCTGCGTCGGCCTCGACGAGCTGACCCTGCTGTGTGACTGGATCACCTGGCTGTTCGTGCACGACGACTGCTGGTGCGACGACAGCGACGTCGACGAGCACACCCTCACCGTCCTCCACACCCGCGTGCTCGCGACCCTGCGCGGCGAGCTCGCGCCCGAGCCCGGTGACGACTCCCTTCTGCACATGTGCGCCGAGCTCGGACCGCGCATGCAACGGTGGGCCGCGCCGGGGTGGATGAACCAGTTCATCGCCGACTTCGACGCCTACCTGCAGAGCACCCGCTGGGAGGCGCAGAACCGGCGACTCGGTCTGACACCGCCGCTGTCTGCCTACGTCAAGATGCGCTGCTACACCGGCGCCGTCGACATCGTCGCCGACTGTATCGAGCTGTGCGAGCACCTCAGCTTCCCCGCGGCGCTCCGCCAGCACACCGCGCTGTCCTGCCTGCGCCTGATGGCCAACAACTGCGTGTGCTGGGCCAACGACATCTTCTCGCTCGACAAGGAGCTGCTCGAGCACAACGCCCACAACCTCGTGTTCGTGCTGCGGCGCGAGCGGGGCCTGACCCTCGCGCAGGCGCTGGACCAGGCGGTGGCGATGCATGACGCCGAGCTGCGGGCCTTCGAGTGGTCGGCGGCGCGATTACCCGAGCTTAGCGGGGAATTCCGCCGTCAGTTCGGGCCGGAGGCGGAGGCTGCCATCACCACCTACGTGGCGGGTCTACGTTCGTGGGTACGCGGAAATCTTGCGTGGTCGTGGGAGACGCCCCGCTACAAGGGCTGTTTGAGCATGCGAGGCTTCAGCGCGAATGTGTGAGGGCGGCCGCCCCCCGCATAGCGCTTGATCGCATCGGACCGATGTGCGCTCATCATGAGGTCAGGCGCCGCCGCTGTCCGCTCGCTTCATGATCTCGCCGTCGCAGAGTTTCAGGGCCGCCATGCTCTGGGGGGTACCCTACGCCGGCTCCCCCAGCCTCGCGGCGCGCATCATGCTGACCAACCAGGTGTTGATCCTGGTGTTGGTGGTGCTGCTGCTCTACGTGGCGATCTTCAGCGCGCTGGGGCAGATGCGCGAGGGCCTGCTGATGCTGCCCTTCGCGGGGCTGTTCTTCGGCTCGATGCTCAGCAACCGGTTCGGCTGGTTCAACATCTCCCGCATCGGCCTGATGCTGGGCTGTGGGGCCGGTCCGGCCGTGTTCGCGATGCTGTTCGGCGAGGACTCGGGGATCCAGCTGATGCTGTTCCCGATCGTCGGCTTCCCGCTGATCTGCTTCGAGCCGCGCGAGCGCTGGCAGATCGTCGGCTGCAGCGCCTTCATCATCCTGACCTTCTACGTCCTCGAGCTGAGCGACTACGACCTGATCGCCACCAGCGTCACCGACCCGGTGATCCAGCGCTGGGTCTACCTGACCCTGGTGCTGACGACCTTCGTGCTGACCCTGCTGCCGCTGCTGCTGTTCTACCTCGCGTCGTCGCGGGCCGAGAAGCGCCTGATCCACGCCAACGCCGAGCTGCAGCGCGTCAACGACCAGATGAACCGCGCCCGCGACGAGGCGGTCCAGGCCAACCAGGCCAAGAGCATGTTCCTCGCCAACATGAGCCACGAGCTGCGCACGCCGCTCAACGCGATCATCGGCTACAGCGAGCTCATCCGCGAGGAGCTCGAGGAGGCCGGCGTCAGCGAGTCCAGCGTCGACCTCGAGAAGATCCGCGGCGCCGGCAAGTACCTGCTCAACATCATCAACGACGTGCTCGACCTGTCGAAGATCGAGGCCGGTCGCGTCGACATGTTCTGGGAGAGCTTCGACCTCGACGACCTCGTCGACGACGTCGCGGCCTGGGTCCGGCCCCAGGCCGAGAAGACCCGCAACCGCATCGAGGTCGTGCGCCCGCGCGGCGACCGGCTCGGCAGCATCACCGCCGACAAGACCCGCCTGCGCCAGGCCCTCGTCAACCTGCTCCACAACGCCTGCAAGTTCACCGAGAGCGGCGTCGTGCGCCTCACCGTCTCCCGTGAGCTCAGCGCCGACGCCGAGTGCATCGTCTTCAAGATCTCCGACACCGGCATCGGTATGGCCCCGGAGATCGTCCGCGAACTGTTCCAGCCGTTCACCCGCGGCGACCTCGAGACCATGCGCAAATACGAGGGCACCGGCCTCGGCCTCGCCATCAGTCGCAGACTCGTTCGCATGATGGGGGGAGACATCACCGTCGAGAGCACGCCCGGCAAGGGCTCGACGTTCACCGTGCGCGTGCCGGCCCATGGCGCGATGCCCGAGGACTCGATGACCGAGCCCAATGCCGCCAGCGCGAGCTTCCCGGTCGAGCGTGCTTGAGGCGGCCTGGGCCGTGAAGCGCGCGCTCGCCGGCCTGGTCGCGCTTTGAAGGCGTGGTGGCCGGGGGGCCCAAGTCGAGGATGAGGCGGGCACGCCCGCCTCATCCTCGACCCTCCCGGGCAACGACCCCGGCTCGCGTGTGGGGCGTGTGCGGGTATCTGTTCACCATGATATCCGCGTATCCGGATATCCTCGTACCCTGAGTCACTGAACATTTCGGGTACCCATATATCCGGGTGCACGATCAACGAGCCCAGCGGCAAGCGCGATCCCGTCCCCACGAAGCGCGACATCAGCCCCCGCAAAAAAAGCCAGGAGGCGAAAGGTCGCGGGGTCACACGGCCCCATGAAAAAAAGCCGGAAGGCCGATGCCGACTCGAGCCATCCATGCTCTTGCCGTGATCCTCGACGCCGCCCCCAAGCAGCCGCTCGTGATCGCCCCCAGCAAGCGGGGCCGGGCCTCGAATCGTTACGCGGTGGAGCTCGATGGTCGACCGGCCGGATGGTTGACGGACCTCGCGGGCGCCGCGGTCGGCGGGGAGCTCGGCTCGTCGGCGGGGCGCTACGAGGAGCTGACGCTGCGCTGCTGGCCGGCGATGCCGCGCAGCTTTTATCAGTGGGTGCTGCGGTCCTTCGGGGCGGAGCCGGAGGGCAGCGACGGCTTGCTGGTGCTGGCGGACGACGCGGACCGCGAGTTGAGCCGGTTGCGCTGGATGGGTGGGGTGGTGACGGAGTTTGCGACGACGGCGATCGACGCGGCGTCGCTCGAGACCGCGAAGGTGGCGCTGAAGTTCAGCCCGCAGCGCTCGCAGCGGGGCGAGGCGCTGGGTCCGGCGCTCGCGGGCGCGGCGACCGAGACCCGACGGCCGTTCCCGGCGGCGATGCCGGTGCTGCAGATCGACGGGCTCGAGGAAGCGTGTAGCCACATCAGTCGGCTCGAGGGTCTGGTGATCCGTCAGCGCATCCGTCGGGTCCTCGAGGACGGACCGCCCCGGGTCGAACGCGAGGCCCAGGGCATCTACACGAGCCCGCTGGTGCTCACGGTGCCGGAGTCCAAGGCGTGGGGGTTCACGCGCTGGCTCGAGGCCTGTGAGGCCGGGAAGAGCAACGGTCGCACGGCGACGATGATGCTGGGCGCCCCTGGCGTCGGCTTCACGGTGGCGCTGCAGGGCGTGCGTCCGGTCCGCATCGATGAGCTGCCCGGCGACGACGACCCGCGGCGGCGCGAGCTGCGGGTCGAGCTGAAGGCCCGTGAGGTCGCCTTCGCTCTGGCGCCCGGCAAGTGATGGGACCGGTGAGGCCCCCGGCGGCGTGAGCTGCGAGTGGGCGAGCACGGCCCCGGCGGTCGCATTCGCGATGGCGCCCGGCGAGTGAGCCGCGGCAAACTCCGCGCGTGCAGCTAAACCCGGAACAACAGGCGGCGGTCGAGCACCGCGGCTCGCCGCTGCTGGTGCTGGCAGGCGCAGGCACCGGCAAGACGCGCGTGATCACCAACCGCGTGACGCGGCTCCTCGAGCAGGGCGTGCCGGCCTGGCGCATCCTCGCCGTGACCTTCACCAACAAGGCCGCGGCCGAGATGCGCGAGCGCATCCACCAGCAAGCCCCCGAGGTCCCCGAGGTCGAACGCCTGTGGGTCGGCACCTTCCACTCGATCTCCGCCCGCATCCTGCGGCGGTATGGCGAGGCCGTCGGCCTGTCGCGCAACTTCGCCATCTACGACACCGATGACCAGATGCGGGTCATGAAGCGCGTGCTCAAGGAGCTCAACATCGATGACAATCGGCTCGCGCCGCGCGCCGTGCTCGGCCACCTCGACAAGGCCAAGAACCGCGGCCTGCCGGTCTCACAGCTGGAGAAGCTCGGCCTCGACGAGCCGGTCAACTCGCTGAGCAAGAAGGCCGGCCTGCGCTACGAGAAGCTGCTGCGGGCCGCCGACGCGGCCGACTTCGGCGACCTGCTGGTGCTGGCGGTCGAGCTGCTGGCGAAGGCCGGCCAGGGCGCGCCGGGCTCGCAGCTGGCCGACCTCGACCCGGCGATCGGGCTCAAGCGCCGGTTCCTGCACGTGGTCGTCGACGAGTATCAGGACACCAACCCGGTGCAGGCGCGGCTGATCGCGCTGCTGTCGGAGCGCGCGGAGCTGGTGGTGGTCGGCGACGACGACCAGGCGATCTACGGCTGGCGCGGCGCGAGCGTCGGCCAGATCCTCGCCTTCCCCGACGAGCACCCCGGCTGCCAGATCATCCGCCTCGAGCAGAACTATCGCAGCACCGGGCACATCCTCAGCTGCGCCGACGCGATCATCCGCAAGAACTCGGGGCGCCTCGGCAAGACGCTGTGGAGCGAGCTCGGCGACGGCTCGCCGGTCAAGATCCGTCAGCTGGCCAGCGAGCACGACGAGGCCCGCGTGGTCGTCGAGCAGGTGCTCGACGCGCTGACCGAGGACATCCCGCCCGACGAGATCGCGGTGTTCTATCGCACCCACGCCCAGTCGCGCGTGATCGAGGAGGCGCTCGCGGCCAGCGCGATCCGCTACGCGATCTACGGCGGCCTCGGCTTCTTCGAGCGCAAGGAGATCCGCGACCTGCTGGCCTACCTGCGCCTGCTGACCAACCCCGGCAGCGACGTCGACTTCGAGCGCATCGTCAATGTGCCACCACGCAAGATCGGCGACACGACGGTCGCGCACCTGCGGGCCCACGCGCAGAGCCGCGGCATCTCGCTGATGGCCTGCCTCGCCGAGCTCGAGCAGACGGGGCTGCCGCAGGGAACCATCCGCCGCCTCGAGGGCTTTCGCGCCTTGATTGGCGAGCTCGTGCAGGCCCATACGCAGCGCCAACCACTCGGCGAGCTGGCCTCGCTGGCGCTGACGCTGACCGGCTACCGCGAGGCGCTGGCCGCCGAACAGAGCGAGGAGGCGCAGGAGCGGCTGGAGAACCTCCAGGAGTTCGTCGGCGCGCTGACCGAGTTCTCGGACGAGAACCCGGACCAGACGCTCGCGGACTACCTCGAGCAGGTGAGCCTGACCAGCAACAGCGACGACCGCGGCGACCAGGCCAGGCGCGTGCGCCTGATGACGATCCACAGCGCGAAGGGCCTCGAGTTCACGCGCGTGATCCTCACCGGCATGGAGGAGGGCGTGTTCCCCCACGGCCGCTCGCTGCAGGACCCGGCGCAGATGGAGGAGGAGCGCCGCCTCGCGTATGTCGCGGTCACCCGGGCCAAGCGCGACCTGCTGATCACGTACGCGGCGCGGCGCAGCTTGTATGGCCAGACGCAGGTCAACGAGCCGTCGCGGTTCCTGCGGGACTTGCCGGCGATGGCCACCGACCGCGGGCGACGCCAGGCGCGGGTGAGCGCGCCGCAGGAGCCGAGCTGGAACAGCGACATCGTCTACGACAGCGACGCGCCCGAGGCCTCGCAGCCGCGGGGGCAGGCGGCGCGCGGGCAGCCGGTGCGTCGCCGTCCGGCCGCGTCGCAGGAGGAGGGGGTGCACCTGTTCATCGGCCAGCACTTCAACCACGCCAAGTTCGGCGGCGGCGAGCTGATCGCGTGGGACGGCAGCGGCGCCGATCTGAAGTTGCATCTGCGCTTCGCCAGCGTCGGGACCCGGGTGATCCTCGCGCGCTTCTGCGAACCGGCGTGATGTCGCCGGCGGGCGCGTGTGATAGCTTCGCGGCGCATGCGACCCCTCCTGCTCCTGGCCATGGTTCTGTCCACGTCTTCATTCGCCTGTGACAAGCAGGGCGCGCCGCCGCCGGGTGCCAGTGGAGGCGGCACCGCGGGTAACACGGTGGTCGAGAACCCGCCGGCCCCCGTCGAGGCCAAGCCGGTCGATGGCCCGAAGAACCTGGTCGCCTGCGGCGACAAGACCTGCGCCGAGGGCGAGCAGTGCATCTCGTACTACGGGATCGCCGGACCGCGCGGGCCGCAGTTCCATGAGTGTGGCATCCGCTGCAAGCAGGGCGCGCCGAACGACGGCTGCGCCGACGGCAAGAAGTGTACGACCATCTCCGACGGCCCCGGCCCGGTCTGTCGCTGAGCGGATGATGCGATGACGCGAGGGAGACATGGCGCGCCTGCATGACCCGGGTCGACGCGCGCTGCTGCGGCTGCTGGCCGGCGGCGCGGCACTGACTGCATGTCGACATGGCCATTCGGACATGTCGCACAGGACAGGGCCGCAAGGACAGGCCGATCTGCTGGTGCTCGGCGGGCCGATCTGGACCATGGACCCGCGGCGGCCGCTGGTCGAGGCGCTGGCGGCCCGTGACGGCCGGGTGATCGCGCTCGGCCGGCTCGCCGAGGTGCAGCGGCTGCAAGGCGCGCGCACGCGGGTGCTCGACCTCGCGGGCGGGCTGGCGACGCCGGGCCTGACCGACGCGCACGCGCACCTGCTCGGCCTCGGCGCGGAGCTCGAGGAGGTCGACCTGCGCGGGGCGAGGTCGATCGAGGAGGTGGTGGCGCGGGTGAAGCAGCAGGCGCCGCCGGAGGGCTGGGTGCTCGGTCGCGGCTGGGACCAGAACCTGTGGCCGGGCGGGGCCATGCCGACGCACGAGCCGCTGACGGCGGTCTTTCCGGACCGCCCGGTGTGGCTGCGTCGGGTCGATGGCCACGCCGGCTGGGCCAATCGCGCGGCGCTGCAGGCTGCGGGCATCACGGCGAGCACGGCGGTCCCGCAGGGCGGTGAGATCGGTGTGCAAAACGGCGAGCCGAGCGGCTTGCTCGTCGACGCGGCGATGGGGTTGATGCCGGTGCCGGCCCCGAGCGCCGAGACGCTGCGACGCCGGCTGCTGCAGGGCCAGGCGCGGGTGCTGCCGCTCGGCCTGACGGGTGTGCACGAGATGGGCGTCGGCCGCGAGACGGATGCGGTGCTGCGCGCGCTGGCGAGTTCGGGCGAGCTGAAGCTGCGCATCACCGGTTATGCCGACGAGGACTGGTTTCGGACGCTGGCGCGCGAGGGCCGGCCGGAGCAGCCGGACTGCGCCGGTCGTTATGCGCTGGTCGGGGTCAAGCTCTACGTCGACGGCGCGCTGGGCAGCCGCGGCGCGGCGCTGCTGGCCCCGTACAGCGATCGCCCCGGGCACCGCGGCATCCTCCAGCACACGCAGGCGGAGCTCGACGCGCTGGTGGCGACGGCGGTGCGCGGCGGCTGGCAGGTCGCGGCCCACGCGATCGGCGACGCGGCGATCCGCGGCGTGCTGGATGCGCTGGCGGCCGCGAGGTCGGCGGAGCCGCGCGCGAAGCCGCGGCTGCGGGTCGAGCACGCGCAGATCGTCGACATCGCCGACATCGCCCGGTTCGTGCGCCTGGGTGCGGTCGCCAGCATGCAGCCGACGCATGCGACCAGCGACATGGCGTGGGTGCCGGCCCGCATCGGCGCGGCGCGACTGCCCGGCGCGTACGCCTGGCGGCGCTTCCTGACCGCCGGCGTGCCGCTGGCGCTGGGCAGCGACTTCCCGGTCGAACAGCCGGCCCCGAGCCTCGGCCTGTACGCGGCGGTGACCAGGCAGGACCGCGAGGGCTTGCCGCGCAAGGGCTGGTTGCCGGATCAGAAGCTCACGCTCGCCGAGGCGGTCGCCGGCTTCACATCGGGGGCCGCGTTCGCGGCCGGGCAGGAGGCCGGCTGCGGCCGCCTCGCGCCGGGCATGGCCGCCGACCTGAGCTGTTTCGTGAATGACCTGCGCACGCTTGCGCTCACCAAACTGGCGGACGCCCCGGTGCGCGCGACCGTGATCGCCGGGCGCGTGGCCTGGGAGGCGACGTGATGGCAATTGATCGCTCGCGGGCCGATACTCGGGCGATGAAGACCACCTTCGCCGTCGCCTCCACCGCCATGGTCGCCGTGCTGCTCCTGATGACCGGATGTCCGAAGCAGTCGCCGCCGCCGGCGACCTCGATCCTGTCGCGCTGAACGCCCTCAGCGACCGGCGATCTCCGTCAGCGTGCGCTCCAGCAGGCTGATGTCGGGCGGCTTGGCGAGGTGGAGGTCGAAGCCCGCGTCCTGCGAGCGCCGCCTGGCCGCCTCGTCGGCGTAGCCGGACAGGGCGATCAGGTAGACGCCGCGCAGCGCCGGCTCGGCGCGAAGACAACGCGCCACCGCGTAACCATCCATCTCCCCGGGCAGGCCGATGTCGGAGATGACGACGTGAGGGTGAAACGCCTGCGCGACGGCGACGCCGGTGATGCCGTCGACGGCGAGCTTCACCTCGTGACCGCCGAGCTCGAGCAGCTCGCCCAGCATCTCGGCCGCGTCGCGATTGTCCTCGACGACGAGGATGCGGAGCCGCGCGCCGCTGCTGCCCTGCGGCTCGTCGGGCGCCGTGCTCGGATAGTGTGACTTGCTGAGCGGGATGCGCAGGGTGAAGCGCGCGCCCAGGCCCGGGCCATCGCTGCGGGCCGTGACGCCGCCGCCGTGCAGCTCGGCGAGGCCCTTGGTGAGCGCGAGGCCGAGGCCGAGGCCGCCCTTGGTGCGCGCGAGGTCCTGGCTCGCCTGGCTGAAGGGGTCGAAGAGCCGCGACAGCAGCCCCGGATCGATGCCGATGCCGGTGTCGACGATCTCGATCACCGCGGATCCATCCGTCATGTCGAGCGTCGTGCGGACCTCGACCTGGCCGCCCTTCTCGGTGAAGCGACCGGCGTTGTTGAGGAAGTTGCCGACGATCTGGGCCAGGCGGATCGGATCGCCCTCGACCCACAGGGGGCTGCTCGCGGGCGGCGTCACGAGGGCGAGCCCGGCGGCGTCGAGGGTCGTGCGATAGTCCTCGGCGGTCTGTCTGGCGATCGCGGCGAGGTCGCAGGTCTCGGTCTGCAGCGCGAGCTTGCCCCGGGTGATGCGCGAGACGTCGAGCAGGTCGTCGATCAGCCGCGCCATGTGGGTGACCTGGCGATCGATGACGTCGCGCGCCCGCTCGAGCCGCGGCTCCGCGGGGCCGAGCCGCTTGAGGATGTGCACGGCGTTGCGGACCGGCGCGAGCGGGTTACGCAGCTCGTGCGCGAGGATCGCGATGAACTCGTCCTTGCGGCGGTCGGCCTGCTCGAGGCGATCGTTGAGGGCGCGCAGCGCCGCCTCGGCCTGCTTCTGCTGCGAGATGTCGAGCACGAAGCCGACGCCCGAGTCGCCCGCGATGATCGCGGAGCCGACCAGCACCCACACCCGCGAGCCGTCCTTGCGCAGGTACTCCTTCTCGAGCGGGGCATGCTTGCCGGTGCTGCGCAGCGACTCGACGGCGCGCTCGTCCTGGGCTCGGTGCTCCGGCGGCGTCAAACGCACCCAGTCGATCGCGCCCGCCTCGAGATCCGCACGGTCGTGGCCGACCATGCGCAGGAACTCGTCGTTCGCGTCACGCACACCACCACCCAGCTCCCAGAACAGGATGCCGAGCAGGTTGGTCTCGAACAGCCGCCTGAAGCGCGCCTCGCTGTGCTTCAGCGCCGCCTCCGACTGCGCTCGCGCCGTGACATCGACGTCGACCGACCGCTGCAGCGCACGCAGGCGCTCCTCGGTGCGCTCGAGGGCTCGCTCGGCGCTCCGCTGGGCGCTGATGTCGAGCACCATCGCGGTGACGCCGGTGACCTCGCCGTGGGCCTGGATCGCCTGCCAGGAGACCCGCCAGTGGCGCGCGGCGACCTCGATCTCGACCTGCTCGGCTGGACCGCCGTCGCGCACCCGCATCAGCGGCGCCGTGAGCTCCGGGCCCTGCAGCGGGAGGACCTCGAGAACGGTCTTGCCGATGTGCTCGGCCGCGGTGAGGCCGTGCAGCGCGGCGAGGGTGTCGTTGACGCGGACGAAGCGAAGGTCGAGGTCGAGGATGGCGAGCCCCACGGGCGCGCTCCACAGCGCCTCGAGCGCGCTGCTGGCTGCGGACGACATCAGGTCTTTCATGACACTCGGCATGGGGCAGCGAAATGGTGCGCCACCATGACATTTTTGACGCCCGGTGAGATCCCGTCGAACGCCGTATCCAGGGCCGTGGCGGCCCCTGCGGCGCCTGAATTGTCAGGATATACGAACATAATCCGGTGCGAGCCTGTCAACTCGCATGGTTCACGAGCGACGGGGGTCCGCGCTAGAAGTGCGAGACCAGCAGGAGGCCATTCTTGCGCGGATCGTCGGCCTCGACGGGGAGCTTGAGCGAGAAGGTCGAGCCCTGGCCGGGGGCGCTCTGCACGTGGATGTCGCCGCCGAGCATGCGGGCGTAGTGGCGGCTGATGGCGAGGCCGAGGCCGGTGCCGCCGTACTTGCGGGTGGTGGAGGTGTCGGCCTGGGTGAAGGGGGCGAACAGGCGCTCCAGC
>Ga0116158_10000426_pt1 | contig 42057 bp, 17 predicted proteins | sample AD_UKC052_MetaG_FD_89883 | JGI IMG/M metagenome (GOLD analysis project Ga0116158, IMG submission 89883) | Active sludge microbial communities of municipal wastewater-treating anaerobic digesters from USA - AD_UKC052_MetaG | ecosystem: Engineered > Bioreactor > Anaerobic > Digestate | place: USA... | reverse complement strand
GTTTTTATGCGAAAAACACTTAAATTCCGACAAGTATTTAGTCCTTAGAACACTTCTTCACAATTTTAAAATAATGTTTATGTGGTATAATTGTTGCAAAGACACTAATCAACAAACAATTTATATCATTATGAACGAACATCCTTTTACTATTGAAGAGTATAAAAATTTATTGCTTCAGAACCCTAACAGTTTTGATCTAAATTTCAACATAGCGGTTTTATATCACCAAAAAAAAGACTTTAAGAATGCAGCGAAATTTGCTTTCACTGCTTATGAAATAATACCAAATGAACGCAGTATTCTAATTATTCTAACTACAAGTCTAATTCATATCAATCAGAAAAAGAAAGCAATAAAGCTGTTAGAAGAATATCTGCAAATAAATGACTTTGATGCTGAACTTTTAAGCTATTACAAAAACATAACAGGTAAAACCTTTAAAGGGAAGAAAACAAAAACCGCAATCAATGAATCACCTGGAATAAAGAGTAATGAAGTGGTTAGGGAATCAGTAATTAAATCTTTAGCTGAAAGAAGATTAAATATACTTTTTGTCCAGGATGCCCCATGTATAAGGAATTATAAGTATGCCAAAGCCCTTCAAAAAAGAGGACACAATATTACATTGGCATATACGATAAAGAAACTAAGCGAAAGATATAACGGTTTAAGCGATGATGTTTACGTTAATTCAATAAAGATGATGGATGCCTCCGATATCTGGAAACTGGCTGACAAGTTTGATATAATTCATTCCCATAATGAACCCGATCATTTTACAGTTGCAGCCTTAGCTTCCAATAAACCGGTTATACATGATACACACGATCTAATATCATTAAGAGAACCGGAAAATACTCAACTTAAATATTTTGAAGGCATTGCCAATAGAGCGGCGCATGGACGAATATACAGTACCCAGTACCAGCAAAGAGAAGCCGAAAACCTATATAACGTAAATGGCTCCTCACTTATTTATTATAATTATGCTTCAGAAAACCACATTCCTTCGGCATATCTTGAAAAAAAATCAAGCCGGGATGGAAAACTTCATTGTGTATATGAAGGCGGAATCAGCGACAGCAATGGGAAACACAGGGATTTCTCCAACCAATTTGTGGAAATGTCTCTTTATGGAATAAATATTCATATTTATCCCGCAGCATACGATAAAAATCTTGCAGAATATTTTTCCGCTTACTCAAACATTTTCTACTATCACCCGGTATCTCCGGAAAAACTAATCGAAGAGATGACCCAATATGATTTTGGAATAATACCGTGGAATCTTGAAAAAGGGAATAAACGTTTTCTTGACTCAACTATTGCTAATAAATTGTTTGAATACTTGTCTGCCGGTTTACCGGTTGCAACGGCAGATATTCAATCTTATAATGATTTTTTTAAAAAATATGATGTGGGAGTTACTTTTTCTTCAATTGAAGAATTGGTAAGCCAGCTTCATTCAATACTTGATAAAGGTGAAAATGTCCGGCAGTACCTCGGAAAGTTTACTTATGAAAACGAAATTGAAAAGTTAGAGAATTTTTACTATTCGGTAATTGATAATCACAAAATCTATTCTAAGGATGCGGGTGAAAAACCGGTTGCTTTACTCAATAACGACCTCGATAAAAAAGAAACCATTCCCAATTCTCTCGAAAAGCTGTTAAACTGGATTGAAGTAAACGGTTATAAAGGGTACGACCCTTATGATGCGGAAGACTATATTATTTCTAAAGAAAAATCAGGCAATTCTTTATCGGAAGCTGAAAAAAACGAAATCAGGTTTTTAAATGATACCAATCCTAAATTATGCCGGGAAAAGTATGGAATACCTCCTAAAATAAATGCAAAGGCACAGGGTTTATTGCTTGCATCCTATACGGATTTGTATCGGGTATTTAATGAAAACAGATTTCTTGAAAAAGCAAAAGAGATTGCCGATTGGTTGGTACAAAATCGTTCCGGTAATTCTAAGAACTATTGTTGGGGTTACCCTTTTGATTGGCAGTCGAAGGTTTTTATTCCGATGGGAACTCCATCCGCTGTTGTTACTACAATAGTTGGGGATGGGTTTTGGAAATTGTACAAAACAACTCTGGAAGATAAGTACCTTGACGTTTGTAACTCAATTTGTAGGTTTATTCTTGAAGATTTGAAAATTGATGAGATTGATACAGAAAAGATATGTTTCTCTTACACCCCCATTGATGATTTTCATGTTCACAATGCGAACCTTTTTGCTGCGGAATTCCTTGCAAGAATCGGGAAAGAGCTGGACAACCATGATTATATCGAGTATGCACGGAAGTCAATGAATTATACTCTTTCCGAGCAAAATGAGGATGGTTCAATATTCTACTGGGGAAAAATTCAGGATTACCATAATTCTAAACATCTGGACAGCTACCACTCAGGATTTGAGATACGGGCTTTGGCTTCTTTATTTGAAAGTCTTGGAGAATTACGAATTAAAGAAGCATATTTGAAATATCTTTCATTCTTCATTGATAGTTATATTCTTGATGACGGTGCAATCCTCCAGTTTCCAAAGAAGAAAAACAATCCTCAAGTAAATGTACATGGAGTTGCTGAAGGGATACTGCTCTCTTCAATATTATTGCCGGAATTATCCGAGTTAAAAGGTTATTTAGATAAAATGGTAGAATGGGCAACTATTAATTTACAGCATACAGAAGGGTGGTTCGGTTATATAGTTAGAAATGAGCAAAAAATTATGTTCCCGTATTTCAGATGGGGACAGGCATGGATGTTAAGGGGATTAACAGAATATTTCAAAGCAGAAAAAATATTAACAGGTGAATGGGGATATTATAATCGCTATACCGATTCGCCGGGTATTAAGGCGGAATATCATAAATCAAAATCTTATAACGAACTTCTAAACGAATATAAAGCACTGTTATTGCAATTCAAAGAAAATGAACCGGATAGCCTTCCGCTAGAGCTATTAAGCGAAGCGAAAAAATTGATGGAAAGTAGAAATGTTAGGTTCGGTTCAGATGAAGAACTTTTCTCCTTTATTGTCAACTCTGATAACGAATCATCAGAAGGGAAAAAAGAACCACCCAAATCTTTATTTGATGATAATTATAAAAACTTTCATTTAATGATGCCAGAAGCCGGTCATTTGAAATATGGCAGTAAAGAATGGACTGAATATTTATATAAAAATTCAGAAACTGATCCATGGGGACAAGATTGGAGGGCTTCACAGCAAATTAGATATTTAAAAGGAGTCGAACTAATTTCGAAGCACGTCAAAAAAGATAAACCCATTTCGGTATTGGATATTGGTTGTGCTCTTGGTGAGTTTATTAAGTTAATAAAATCACGTTGGGGAAATGCAAATTTTACAGGTGTGGACATTTCCTCTGAAGCCATAAAAAAGGACATACAAAACTATCCGGATGTAAGGTTTTTACAGGATCAATTACCAGATTTGTTTCAAACACACGGAGAGCAGTTTGATTTGATTACGGCTTTAGAAGTAATCTATTATGTAAATCCGGATGAAATGCTTTCGTCTTTATCTACGTTAAAAAACAAATTAAAAAATGATGGCTACCTGTTGATTTCCTCTTACCTTAATCAGCCGCCGTTTTTGACTCCTGCGGATTTCAAAGATTTTGTAGAAAAAGAATTCATTGTGATTGACGAAATACTTCGTTATCACAAACCTTATTATAAACTGGAAAGCCCTCTCCGCATTATAATGTCGGAATTAAATAACAAACAGGCAGAAAAGTATAAAGCATCAAAAGAGACAATTAATGATTTCTTAAATGCTTCGTTTAACTTATTATCCAGCACCAATCTGATAGAAGATTACAACAACGAGGCAAAAGAATCGGGTTTGCCCGAAACAGTTTCTCATTCAATATTACTGGCAAGAAAAAGATAATGAATAAAATAGTTATTACTGTAGATACAGAGAATCCACAAACTCCACTATATCAAAAAAAGTATTCAGACAATAGGTTTTGGGCAAACGGATGGGGACTGGAAAAAATAGTTGAAATTTTTAGTGAATATAATGTTCCAGCGGTTTTTTTTGTAAATGTTTACGAATATGTTGTCTGGGGAAGAAATGAAATGAAAAAAGTGTTAAAATTTCTTTCCGATAATGGTCATGATGTTCAGTTGCATACGCATCCAATATGGATAGATGATAAAAGACGCGAATTCATGTTTCAATTTTCGCTTGACGAACAAAAGAATATTATCCGGTGGGGAAAACATTTTATTGAAGATACTATCGGGAAGCAGGTTACGGCTCACCGCGCAGGCGGGTATGGAGTAAATGAAGACACATTTATGGCATTAAGGGAGGAAAATATTTTTTTCGATTACTCGATTTTTTCGGGTAATAAAAACTGTAGATTGATTGCCGATAATGATACAATTTGTAACAAATATGGGATACACGAGATACCGGTAGAATCGTTTTTCTTTGATAACAAAATAACTAAACTTGATCTTGATTGGATGTCCCCGGAGCAAGTTGAAAAAATCATTAAGGGGAAGCACATAAAAAATGAATACGCAAACTTTATGCTTCACGGTTATTCTTTTCAAAGCCCGATTGATTATTTTAAGAATATGACTCCAGATGGTTCAAAAGTTACGAAACTTAAGGGTGTAATTAGTATACTTTTGGATAACAATTTTTCAATAGTACAACCGCACAATAAAAACTAAACTGCAAAAAGGTTAAGAAGAAATGAATTTATTACTCCTTCAAATATTTAACGGCTCTTATATACAGGTTCTGAAAAAAATTGATGCACAGTATAAAGCATTAAAGAAGTATAACAATCAAACTATGTGTATAGTAATAAACATGGGAAATCACAACATAGACCTCTCTCAATTCAGTTTTACAACTATTGATCTTAGAAAATATAACATACCCGACAATTATTGGGCAAAAAAAGAAGTCGCAATAAATGTCTGCCAACAGTTCATTCTCGATATAAAACCTGAAATTGTATATATGAGATACCCGTTGGGAGATGAGTTTACCGAGGCATTAACTACAGCATTCCCGAATATAGTTTTCGAACACCATACTCTTGAAACAGAAGAACTGAATACTTATCAGGATAAAACATTCTACAATAAAGAACTTCAACATGGAGGGAAAGCCATAGCCAAAACAATGGCAATTACTGCCGTTTGTGAATCAATTGCTCAATACGAAATTAAAAGGGCAAATACAATTAAGAAGTATCACATAATAGCCAACGGAGTAGATGAAGATAGTTTTAAAGACCTTAGATATAAAACGTTAAAGCCGCCATACAAAATTCTATCAATTTCCTCATTCCAATTATGGCATGGACTTGATAGGCTTGTAGAGGGATTCGGTCTTTTTAACAAAAAAGAAAAGTACAAAATTTATTTAGTTGGTTCGGGTGGCGAATCCGGTAACATCAATAAGCTCGTAACATCAAAAGGATTATCAAAATACTTTGAATTTACCGGTGAACTTCAAAGCAAAGAAATTAAACAACTTGTGTCGGACTGCTCAATTGGTATCGGGTCACTTGGACTTCACAGAATTAATCTCGTTGATGCCTCACCCATTAAACATAGAGAATATATCCTTTACGGGTTACCGGTTGTTTTTTCATGCCGGGATGAAGACCTTTCTGATTCTCTCCCGTTTATTCATAAGTATTCTGCGGAGGACGTACCGATTAATTTTAATGAAATTGATAAAATTGTATCCCGGATGGAAAGCCAGGGAATAACCCGTCAGGACATACATAAGTATGGCATTGACAACTTAACCTGGGATGCGAAAGTAAAAAAGCTATTAAGTTTTTTGGGTGCGGTTTTATCAACTAAAAAAGTTGGACAGCCCGGGATAGTTCTGAAAACATCGGAAAAGGAAACTTCTTCTGCCCATGGCTCTATATCACTGACGGAAAGTGAAATGAATAAACTTTCAAAGTGGGATAACGCAATTTTAGAACCCACGAAAGAGATTGCCGAGCAAGTATTAAAACATCTTCCTGAAGGTGGTGTATTCATTGATATAGGTGGTAATACCGGGATGGCGACTGAGTTGGTGACTCAAAAACGCGGATGTACAACACATTTGTTTGAACCGGTTCCATTGTACTTTAAATATTGCGAACATAAATTCAAAGATAAAAGAAATATTCGCCTTCAAAATGCCGCATTAAGTGATGAAGAAGGGGAAACCGAGTTTTGGCTGGATAGTGCGAATCTTGGTTGGAATACAATGGAGTCGGAAAAGTTGACAAGTGGAATGACAAGGACTATTGTAAAGACGATGACATTTGATAAATATGCCAAAGAGAACAATATTGATCGGATTGATGTAATTAAACTTGATGTTGAAGGTGCAGAGTACCGTGTTTTAACCGGGATGAAAAATACCCTTTCAAGATTAGAAAAAAAACCGGTTATTATTTGTGAAATTGGATGGGGAAAAAACTCACATCCGAATTGGAAAAGAGAGGAAGAAGCATTTGAATGGTTGATTGCAAATGGTTATAAAAGATTTAATTACAACGTTGAAAAAACAAGCGATGTCGTTTTCTATCCCGAACAGTATATACCGGTAAAAGAAAAAACTATAAATGAATTGCCTCAATTAACTATTGGAATACCTACACGAAACAGGTTGGATTCTTTAATTAGATTAATAGATTCAATAACAAAACAGACATTTAAAAATTTCGAGCTACTAATTTCTGATGATGGGAACATGTATGACCTGGAGTATGAAATTAGAAATAGATTCCCGGATTTAAGTTTTAAAGTGACAAAGGGAAAAAGAGTTAGTTTGCCGGTAAATCGGCAGACAATACTTGACAATGCAACTTGCGAATACGTTGTAATGTGCGATGATGATCATTCAATGAAGCCGGACTGTATTGAAGAATTATATAATACTGCGATTACTACCAATGCTGCAGTGGTAAGTGCAATCTGGCCTTCTCCGGTTGCGGAGGTAATTGATTATAATTCGGTAAAACATTTGGAAGAATACCGTCTTGATCTTGATAACATTGGTGAAGGCACACACTTTTGGTGGAAGAATGGATGGAAAACCTTTTGTGTTTTTCACAAATCACCCCAATTAATAGAATCGCAGTTTGCTGGTGGTGGATGTGTTCTTTACAAAAAAGAGGTTGTTAAAAAAGTCGGCGGATTCCCAGATTATTATTCTCCTGTATCTTTTCGTGAAGATACGGATATTTCCTACAGAGTATTTCTTGCTGGATTTAAAGTGATAGTTAATCCGAAAGCAATTGCATATCACTTTCCAGAACAAAGCGGCGGTTGTAGGGATACAAAAGATGTTGATTTGCTTCGCGAGAATGATGGTAACTTGTTTATTCAAAAAATTCTTCAATGGAGAAAGGACGCGAAGAATTTAAATACTATTAAAGTAGCATCGGATTATTCATCCGAGCAGGATCTAACACAGGTAGATTCCTCATCACAGTTTTCAACAGCCATTGAAAAGGTTTTTCGCAAGATAAGACCTCAAAGAATAATCGAAACGGGGACTTACCTTGGAGAAGGGACAACAAAAGTAATTGCATCGGTGATAGAAAAAATCGGTTTGGTTGACGCTAAGTTTTACTCAATTGAAATCAACCCCTACAATTTTAAAAAAGCCAAGTGGAATCTTACAAAAAACAGGTTAGTAAAATATGTAAGTCTATTAAATGGAGTATCTGTTCCATCTACGCATCTTCCTTCCAAAGAGGATATAAAAGAAAGAACGGTTGACTCAATAGAATATAATGACATTTTTGTCGACCACCGCGAAAATGAAAGAGTTGAAAAATATTTTGATGAAACAAACTTTCCCGGATTGCCTGAAGATTTACTCGGTCAGTGTCTCGCAGAGTTCAATTATAAACCGGATTTCATTTTGTTAGATAGTGGCGGTCATATGGGGTATATTGAGTTCAATTATGTATTAAGCAAATTACAATCCGATTGTATAATCGCACTAGATGATGTTTACCACATCAAGCACCATAAAAGTTTTCTATTTATGAAGCAGGACCCAAGGTTTGAAATTATTGTTGAATCTAAAGAGAAATTTGGTTTCTGTATTGCTAAATTTACTCCAGTCATAAAAAAAGAGGATGCAAAGCCGGAATACAAAAAAGAAACAATTAATTGTCTTTCCTGCGGTTCTAAGTTGTCCTTCCCGGTTAGAGAGAATGATATAGTTCAATGTCTTTCGTGCGGTTTTGTGTATCTTAAAGAGAGACTTACTACATCAGAAATGGAGAGGTATTATCGTGATGTTTATGCAGTCAATGATCCTTTTGCTGCTTCACTGGTAAAAGTACCTAAATCAATTGAAGAAATTGAAAGCAACAAAGAATACAAGGGCGCTCTTCGCGAAGAATTGTTTAATGAAGCTGTTAAATACTACAACAAAGATATTAAAAACAAAAAATTTATTGATATTGGCTGTGGTTGGGGAGGACTTCTTTATACAGCTAATAAAAACGGGATGAAAGTTACAGGGTTTGAATTCACACAACCAAATGTTGAATTCGCGAGAAATGTGCTTGGATTCGATATACGTCAGCAACAGTTTGATAGGAGTGATATTCCGGCAAACTCAATAGACATTATTACAATGAGTCATGTTTTGGAACACGTTCCGGAACCTGTAAGTTTTGTAAAAAAAATATATAATTCGCTAAAAAATGGAGGTTTGTTTTATTGTGTAGTCCCAAATTTCAATAGTTTGTGCTCTTCAATAGAAAAGGAAGAGTGGTTATGGCTTGAAAGAGAATGGCATTACTCCCACTTTACTCCTAATGTACTAAAAAATATCTTTGAGCAAGCTGGTTTTACGATTGAAAAACTTGAGACAGTAAGCGGCGACTATGGTAGTGAAGCACCAATGGCGGCTTTGAAAAAAACTAATCCTAAATTAATTGATACGAACGATTTAAAACTCGCACTTGCCGAAATCAACCGATATGGTAAAGGGGAAGAAATCAGAATTATTGCCCAAAAGAAACCAGGGAAAAAGCAAACACCCGGGAAAAAGAATCTGCTCTGGATAAGAACGGATTCTATCGGTGATGCAATAATGTCTGTAAATATGCTAGAAAAATTTGCAACCAACCTCCCGGAATATTCTGTTACGGTTGTTTGTCAGGAACATATAAAAGAGATGTATGAATCAGCTCCCTTTGTTAATGGTATCTTTACGTTTAACAGGAAGAAATTAATTGACCACGGCAAATATCAAAAGACAATGGCAGAAAAAATTAGAGGAACAAACGCCGATCTGTTAATTAACTCAATCTTTTCGAGAGATGTAGTCTCCGATTTTTTTGTAAAAGAATCCGGGGCAAAAGTTAAAGTAGGTTTTGATGGCGATTTATCAAACATGACCGAATACGAAATGGAAAAAAGCAAGCAGCTTTATGATCATTTAATAAGTATAACTCCTGAATTAAATGAGATGGAAAAGAATGCGCTTTTTCTTAGAAATCTTTCGATTGATGCAGACGATTATTCAGCAAAAGTTTTTTTGAGCGAGAAGGAACTGTTGTTTGCGGATGATTTTTTTAGTAAAAATGAATTAAACCCTGAGAAAACAATCGCCTTTTTTGCGGGGGCACAATACAATATAAGATATTCATACATTTACGGTAAAGCAATGGAATCATCTCTCAGAAAAGATGATTATACGGTAGTTGCTTTAGGCGGTAAGAATGATGAATATATAAACGGATTAAATCTGAAAGATTTTACAGGCAGGATAATTGACTTAACCGGTAAAACAACATTTAAAGAATCGGCAGCAATTCTTGGTAAATGTAAACTTGCTATTGGATCCGAAACCAGTTTGGCACACGCTGCCTGCGCGTTAAATGTACCCAATGTAATTATGCTTGGAGGGGGACACTTCGGTAGATTTATGCCGTATTCGGAATTGACAACAATAGTATCGTTACCGCTTGACTGTTTCAACTGTAACTGGGCATGTAAGCATCCGGAAGTCTATTGTGTAAAAAAGATTGAGAGCAAAACCCTATCCGAAGCAATTAAAGACCGTCTATTGATGCAAAAAAATACCTCGAAGGCGTTCTTTCAGAAAAGATATATGCTGGATTGGCTTGGAGAGCAGCCTCAATTTGTTGAACCCCAAAGTGTGAACAGCTACAATTCTGAAGTTGTTTTTGTTGATGCAGAGACGAAAGAGTTTACGGAACTCAACCTCGAACGGTTAAGAAAAGAATTCGGGTTGAAACAGAGTAGCGCGTATATGATTCAACAATACTCATTATTGGTAGAATCGAATAGTAAAGACTTTGAGAAGTACAAAAGTATCGAAATTAAGGCGCTAAAAAGTAATGATGTTATTACTTTACTTAAGTATGTAAAAGAACTTGACAACTATCCGCTATTACTTCTTCATGGATTATATGAATACAATAACAATAATCTTGCCGCAGCAAAAGCTATTTTAGAAGATTTGTTAAAATATACTCCTAATAACTATAGAGCAGTATTACTGCTTGCTGAAGTTTCTTTCAAACAAAAAGACCATATTGATTCGCCGAAACTCCTTAGCCACCTAATTCAGCAGGGAATTCCACTCGGTAAAAAGGAATTGAAAATGCTAAATACATCAAAGGTGGTGAATGAAGCGAGAATCATGAACCAGGTTACTTCCGCAAAGTATTATGAACTTCCACCTGAACCAATAAAGAAAGAGATTGAGATTGCTAATGTAACATCCTCTAAAATTAGTATAATAATTCCTTCTAAGTCAAGGTCAACACAGCTTATCGAAACCCTTGAAAGCATTATTAATGCAGCCTTTAACATTGACTATGAAGTTATTTTGTATTTGAATCAGAATGTTCAGTTTAGTATTGAAGAAATGACAAAATACCATATTAAATGTATTTATTACGACAACGAGATTTTCCCGGATGGCAAATTTAGCTGGACAAAACTAATGAACCATGGTTTTAAGAATGCCTCGGGAGAGTGGTTGATGTACGGCTCGGACGATATTGTTTTTCATCCCTTTGCATTTAATTACGCCTTCACAAATCCGATTCCCGAAGATATTGGTGGAATAAATTTCTTACATAGAAATAATGTGGAAGATTACGGAGGTTTTTACAAGAACTATGGTTTTGATACATATGGAGAGAAACCTTTTATAAACTTCGGACTAATAAGAAAGACAGCTTACCTTAAAACAGACGGTTTCTGTGAAGATTTGCTTTTTTATTCCGGTGATGTAGATATTTGCCGTCAAATTGTAAACCGAGGTTATAAAATCATCCCGTCATACAGTTCACTTGTTGAACACAACAATACTACTGATAAAATAAGAAGCGAAAAATCGGATAAAATTTATCTGGACGATACACACACTTTTATAAGCCGATGGGTCGATGAAATATCCGACCTGGTTGATAGAAAGATAATCAAAGAAAGATTTATTGTTAATGATGCTTATCCTTATAAATCAAATATCTATTCAAACTGCTTAAAATATTCAATTCCATCGGAAAAGTTAATTGAAATTGACAAAGACTATTCCGAAATAGAAGTAATCGAGAAAAACAAAAAGGGGGATAAATCAAAGATCCGTGTTTCTGCTATTGTATCTGTTTATAATTCCGGGAAGTTTATAAAAGGTTGTCTTGAAGATTTGACTTCTCAAACACTATTTAATAAAGGTTTGCTGGAAATCGTCGTTGTTAATTGCGGAACCGATAAGACTGATGAGAGGGAGATAACAAAATATAAGTCGAAGTATCCTAATATCATATATATAAAACTTGAAGATAGAGTAGGCATCTACAAAGCATGGAATATAGGCGTTAAAGCAGCTTCTGGGGAATTCGTTACAAATGCGAATACCGATGACAGGCACAGTAATGACGCCCTTGAAAAAATGCTATCTGTAATTGATAATGATAATACTCTTGATGTCATTTATGCAGATTGTTATAAAACAGAAAAGCCAAATGACACTTTCTCCTCTTCGACCACGAAAAGTTTAATTAAATGGGTTGATTACGATAGCGATCTTCTTTTGTTCGGTTGTTTCATCGGACCTCAACCGCTTTGGAGAAAATCGCTTCATGATAAATTCGGTTATTTTGATGAGGAACTGGATGTTGTGGGTGACTATGAGTTTTGGCTCAGAATTAGTAGAGAAGCATCTTTTTATCATCTAAAAGAGCCGCTGGGGTTATACTATTATAGCGTTTCAAGTGCTGAACATAGGAATCAAAATTTAACAGATAAAGAAAACGGAATAGTTCAAAACAAATACATTTCCAGTTATATAAATTCAATAGCCCAAATAAGTATGGTTTATAAAAAAATACTTGGGATAACAGGCAATAGTAAGGATAACGATTATTATAAAGCTGTATCCCATCTGCTTGAAAGAAGACGGCAGGTTGTTGAGTTAGAGGAAGAATTCATTAAAGAAATAAAGAAAGGTTTCAACGACCAAGTATTCAATCGGGATATTCTGAGTAACAATTTTAATCGTTTATCAAGATTAAGAAATCTTTCTCTTTACGATGAACGAATATATGTTCTATTTGAGCTTTATAATGCGCTTGTTTATCATTTAAATAATAACAAATTAAAGGTTCATAGAATACTTAAGAAAGTTTTCTTGATTTACCCACTCCAATTTGTTGCCGAGTATCTTGGATATGATACAAAAGAATTTGTTGAAGAACCGGAAGTCTCATCGGAACAATTTTTTGTTGAAGTAAACCAACTTATAGAAGAAAAGAATTATAAAGCCGGAATAGAAAAAATAATGAACTTCCTGTCCTCGCTAAATAACAATAAGGTTGAGATTTCGGGTCAGGATTTGGAATTACTTTATAATCTTCTTGGCAACCTCTTCTTGTTTGAAGGCGATTACGAAAAAGCTCATCAATCGTTTGAAGAAGAATTAAAACTTAATTCTTCTTCATCAAGGGCTTGTGTTGGATTAGCCGATACTTTTCTTGCTATCGGAATGACGAATGAATCTAAAACTATGCTCGAATGGGGAATAAAAAATAATCCCGGAGATGATGCTCTATTCCAACGATTGGTAAATCTGAATAAGGAACTCGGTCTGGAACAGTTTGACTACACTCTGAGCGAAGAGGTGAACACGCTTGAGTTAATCCGGCAATCCGAAGAATTAATCGGAAGTGAAAACCTTGTTGAAGCAGAAAAAATACTGCTTGAAATAGTATCACTAATCCCATCCAACGTAGATGCTTTGAATAATTTGTCGGTTATCTATATTCTTACCGGAAATTATAAAGCGGCGGTTTCAAAACTCGAAAGAGTTTTTTCAATTGAGCCCGGTAACGAAGTTGCCGCGGATAATCTTAACTACTTAAACTCAATTCTAAATCAAAATAATTAATGTGAAAGCGGAGACTCCCGGAATTAGCTTCGGGAGTCTTCGTAAAGTAACGGTGATAAAGATTATTTATCACTTGATTAATATTAGCCACACCACAAATCTAATCCCCCGGAAAATCAGCTAAAAGCTGAAAAAAAGAGGTTTTTCGCAATATTCAAGCCTGGCACATCAATTGAAACTTCACATCAAAAGCTAAATAATTCATTAAATAATAAATCAAAAAGGTACAAGCCTATGAACCAATTAACCGCCATCATGGATGAAGCGTATGACCTCTTCAACCTGAAGGATTATGATGCTTCACTTAAGAAGCTTACAGTTGCTGAGTTCTTTTTACAGAGTGACAGTAAAACTTTAGGAATACCGCAAGATAAAATGCAAGATACTCTTGCCAGTGTTCACAACTTCAAGGGGTTCAATTACCTGGCTATCAACAACTTAGCTGAAGCCAAGACTTGTTTTGAGCGTTCTCTAAACCTTAATCCGAATTCTTCACAAGCATGTGCAGGACTTGCAGAGATACTATTTCTAAACAATAAAGATATCGAAGCAAAGATTATGTTTGAGTGGGCAATAGACAACAACCCGATAAATAAATTTGCTATTAACGGATTAGCAAAAGTAAATAACGCTCTCGGTTTACCGGAAGAACACAACACTCTTAATATAGATACGTCTTTACCGGAAGAAGCCGAAGACTTTTTTACTTCTTTAAGAGATGCGTTCACATACTTCCATGAAAAGAAATTTGTGAAGTCGCTGGAAAAACTGCACAGGGCGGAAAAACAACTCGAAGAGAGTAATCTCAGCAAAACAAACTCGAATAAAGCCGCAGGAATAGAAAACTTTAAAGGTTTTAATTTACTTGCCCTTAATAGGCTTGAAGAAGCTAAAACTTGCTTTGAAAAAGCTCTCAATATTAACCCGGCATCATCCCAGGCTTGTGCAGGTTTGGGTGAGGTATTTTACCTACAGGGCAAAGACGAAGAAGCTAAAACGATGTACGAATGGGGAGTTGCAAACAATACAGAAAACGAATTTGCAAAAGCCGGATTGAAAAAAGTTAATATTGCTTTGGGTCATACTCCAAATCATAATTCGTTAAATTAATTCTAATTGTACCGGGAAATAAATTGGCAACTTTAACTTTAAGTATGATAGTAAAAAACGAGGAGCAGCATCTTGGTGCATGCCTTGAATCGATCAAGGGTATTGCAGATGAGATTGTTGTGGTTGATACCGGCTCCACCGATAATACTATAAAAATTGCCGAAAGTTTTAATTCCAAAATATTTTCTTTTGAATGGGTGAACGACTTTTCTGCAGCCCGTAATTTTGCACTATCCAAATCAACAGGGAACTGGATTTTATATCTTGATGCCGACGAGAGGCTAAAACCTGAGTCATTGAAAGAACTCCGGCAGATTATTAAAGGGAATAAAAAAACCGGAATATGGTGTAAAGTTGTAAGCTTAGATGATAAAAACAATCGCCCCAACTTGATGAAGTATATTAGGTTGTTCAAAAATTCTCCCGGTATAAAATTTACTGGAAAAGCACATGAACAAATTATACAATCGCTTGTTTCAAACGGGTATTCATTAAGCAATTCTAAAATAGAAATTCTTCATTACGGTTATAATGTTGACAAAGAAGTGCTTGACAAAAAAGCAAGCAGGAACCTCGAATTACTTCTTTCGGAATACCGCGAAAACTCCGACTCTTACATCGCATTCCAGATTGCTCAAAGTTATGCTATACTTAAGAACGAAACAAACGCCCGATACTATTTCGAGCGGGCACTGCTTGATACAAACCTGTCCGGGGAGTATAAGACTATTGCATATCGGTATCTTGCTGGTCTTGAGTACAATGGTAACAACCTGGGGCGGGCAAAGGAACTAATCGACAAAGGGCTAAGTCTTGGTTATAATCAACCACTACTGTTCATGGTTGCTTCACAGATTTATTTTAAGATTAACCAAAAAGAAAAAGCAGAGGATTATTGCAGGAAAGCATACGAGTATAACAACAAACTATTGAATGGTGAGCTTGAATCGGCGTTCGACCTACTTGTAGATTCGGATATCATTGCTTTCTACGGGATTGATTATGCGATTAAAAACAAAAATAAAAGCACATATAATTTTTATTACAACGAATTAAAAAAAATGAACACGCTAAACGGGAAGAGTGAAATTGAATTGGAATTGATTCATAAACTCTTCAATAACATACCTCTTTCCGAAAGTGAAACTGCCGGGTTCGCAGTTGTTGTAGATGAAAAGAATCTTGACCTCTTTTTATCTCTTATTGAAAACTATAACCGGGCGGAGTCGAAATTGTCTTTATTACAGGAATTAAAGGGAAAATATACCGGGAGTATTAGGTTGTTCAATATATTGGGCAACACATTGGTTTCTCTCGGCAAAACCAAAGAAGCAAAATTAATCTGGGAATCAAGAATCTCGGATGATATTTACGATCCTTCAACGGTATTATATCTTGTTTCTATATACATAGCCGATAATGAACGCGATAAAATCAATACACTGTTGAATCGTGGTTTACACAAATTCAGCGCACACCCTGCTGTAGTAAACATATTGAACGGTGTAAGACAAAGGATTGCAAATTGAAAAACAAATTAAAACAAATAATTATTAACTCATACACGGAGGTTTAAATGTCTTCATTTCAAATTAACACTAATTTAGGTGCTTTAAATGCATATAAAGCACTTGCAAGAATCAATAAAGAAACCGGAGATGCCCGGCTTCGACTGGCTACACAGAAGAGAATCAACACTGTTGCAGATGATACATCGGGTTACAATGTCGGTAAATCTTTGGAAGGCAGAGTATCTGTAATGAAAGCTGCACAGGGCAACGTTGCTGCTGGTAAAGATATGCTTTCAACAGCAGAAACTTCTCTTCAAAACATTAACGATTTATTAAACCAAATCAAAGCAAAAATTACGGACGCTAACGATCCGACCAAGAACAAAGAATCATTAGTAAATGACGTTAAAGCTTTAGGGGATGAAATCTCCAACATATTGGCGAAAACAGATTTCAACGGAACAACATTACTTAGCGGTACTCCATCGGGCGGATTCGTATTCCAGACCGGACACGACAGCGCTGATAAGATGACACTTGGTTATACAAGCAAGCTTAGCGGAATTGATATTTCTACTATTACCAGTGCAACATCTGCAACCATTGCTTCGCTTGATATATCAACTATAGTATCAAAAGTATCGGATGCTCTTGGTTCAATCGGTACTGATATTCAAAAACTTGACGTTAAAGATTCATATTTATCGGCAGCAATATCAAATGCCACTTCAAGTATCAGCAGATTGTTTGATGCCGATATGGCAATGGAGCAGTTGAATGCTACAAAAGGAAGTATTGCGGGACAAGCTGCAACAGCAGTACTATCCCAGTTGAATATGGCACCGCAAGCCATCCTCTCTTTGTTTCAATAATAAATAATCGTTACCCCTTAAGCCGGGTTGAAAAACACCCGGCGATTATATTTTAAATTTTTTTTTACTCTACCTCTAAACTTTTCTTCCCACACTCCGATAATGTAAGTGAGAATTAAATTAATTAACACGTTGAGCAAGGAAGCTCGGCAACAAACAAAAACAAACAATAATAACATGGAGGTTATTTATGTCATTCAAGATAGCAACAAATCTCGGCGGCCTTAGTGCTTACAAAGCATTGGCAGATATTAACAAAGATACTTACGAAGCTCGTCTTCGTCTTGCTACACAAAAGAGAATTAACTCTGTAGCTGACGATACATCGGGTTACAATGTAGGTAAATCTTTAGAAGGAAGAGTAGCAGTTATGACAGCCGCTCAAGGCAACGTAGCAGCTGGTAAGGATTTGCTTTCAACAGCAGAAACTTCTCTTCAAAACATTAACGATTTATTGAACCAAATCAAAGCAAAAGTTACGGACGCTAACGATCCGACCAAGAACAAAGAATCATTAGCAAACGACGTTAAGGCTTTGGGCGATGAAATCTCCAACATATTGGCGAAAACAGATTTCAACGGAACAGCATTACTTAGCGGTACTCCATCAGGCGGATTCGTATTCCAGACCGGACACGACAGCGCTGATAAGATGACACTTGGTTATACAAGCAAACTTAGCGGAATAGACATTTCTTCTATTACCGGTGCAACATCTGCAACTATCGCTTCGCTTGATATATCAACTGTCGCAACTAAAGTATCAGATGCTCTTGGTTCAATCGGTAATGATATTCAAAGACTCGATGTTAAAGATGATTATTTAACATCTGCAATCAGCAATGCAACGTCAAGCATAAGCAGATTATTTGACGCCGATATGGCAATGGAGCAGTTGAATGCTACCAAGGGCGCAATTGGTGGTCAAGCTGCTAGCGCAATGTTTAGTCAGCTTAATATGGCCCCACAAAGCGTACTGTCTTTATTCAGCTAAGGTTTAATTCTCTACTGAATAACGGGGGGCTTCTGCCCCCCAGTTTTTATAAATCATTACAAACACGATGAGTTTTAATATGGCTAATCCGTCTTTATCTTACAGAGGAACTAATTACTTGAACCACAGAAACGTAACTAATCAATATCTCGTTAAAGAGATTTTGGAAGCTACCCCGCAAAAACTTTTGTTAAGAGTTTACGATTTTGCAATCGTTCATTGTCAGAAGCGCGACCTTGCTAAAACTAACAAGGCACTTCAGGTTCTTATCTCTGCTCTTCGTTATGATACCGAAGAAGTTAAGAATATATCGATTGGATTATTCAGGCTATACCAATATTGCCAGGATAAAACCCGCGAAGGCAACTTTGACGAAGCATACAAAATATTAGTTGAGTTAAGAAAATCATGGAGTGAAATCTTTTAACCAATTCAATATTGGAAGTAGAAAATGATATGGAATTAACAACATCAAATATAGTATCACTTGTAAACTCTTACGTTAGCTCTCAAGTAAAAAGAAGTGTAACCCCTTTAAGTACGAAAAAATCGCAATACCAATCGCTTGTTTCGACATGGGGAAATGTTAGTTCTAAATTGTCGGCATTAAAAACAGTTCTTGAGGATTTACAGAACACATCTTCGACTAAAGTATTTAATACAAAATCCGTTTCACTTTCTTCTACAAATTTTTTATCGGCGACATCCGGAGCTACGGCTCCCGAAGCGAGTTACAATATCCGGGTCAACCAGCTTGCTAAGGCTGACACATTATACTCCTCTACTTTTAATAGCGGTGATTCAGCAGGTTCTCTTACACCTGGTATTCATAAAATATCATTCCAATCTGGCGGTTATTCAAGTAATGTGAATGTAGAAATCACGGGTACAGAAACTACTTCGGAGTTAATGTCTAAAGTTTCTTCCGCAATTAATGCAGATACAACTGCAAATGTGGACTCGGCAAGAAAGCTAAAAGACTCCGGAACAATTGACATTGATGATTCTAATAATAAGTTTAAAATAGATGTTGACGGAACGGAAACCGAAGTTACAATTGAAAACGGTTCCGGCTTAACTTATGAAGAAGTAATTGATAGAATTGCTTCGGCAGTAAATTCTACCGTCGGCAGAATTAATGCCGAAAAAGTAATAACATCAAAAGACGGAAGCGATTACGTCGGGTTGAGGATTTCAGCCCAAAGCAGCAGCCAATATATATCAATTGACAATTCTTCAAACAGTTTACTGCAGGATCTTGAGATTAGTGCAGATAAAGAAAAAGGTGCGGCGTCATTAGCTTCGGCTACAGTGTTTTCACCTCAAAGCGGGTTATCCAAGTTCTCATTGTCTGCGATTAATACAGGCTATTCAAATATATTGAATGTAACATCTTCCGATTTATTTACTGCAATGGGATTGACGGAAGATATTCTGACAAACCGCTACGCAAACACAAATGATGGCGTAAATACAAGCGACACAAAAGCCGGTTTTTTATATGGAACACGGTACCTTGACGAATCGTTTGAAGTTAAAGGGACAGCAGAAACCGAAACCAGCAATAAGTTAAACGCAAAGATTGTCTTCAACGGAATTAACATCCAGAGGGATTCAAATACAATTACGGATCTTGTACAGGACATGACTTTCGAGTTAAAGTCGGTTATGAAGGAAAGCGATGAAGCCACAACCGTGAAAATCGGGAAAGACACATCGGCACTTAAAACTAAAATAGATGAGTTTATTTCAAAGTTTAATGATGTATATACATACATGAAAAGCCTGAGTACAACCGATTCTTCAGGTAAACGTGGCGTATTCGTTGGAGAAGCAACTGCCTCTGCAATAATGAATGCATTAACGGCTAATGCATACTCGCAGGTTTCCGGAATAGCAAGCGGTGAAATCAGTTTTTTATCCCAAATTGGGATTAAGTTTGACAGCAAAACAGGATTTAGTATAAATGATAACGAGTTGCTTACAAATGCACTTACAAACAAAACCGAACAAGTGAAAAATCTTTTTGCATCCGAAAATGGAATAGCGTCAAAAATGTTTTCTTCGGTTGAAAGCTATATCAAAACAAATGGTATGATATCAAACGTTCAAAAATCTTATAACGATAATATTAAATGGTTGTCAGATAAAATTGGAAGCAATGAAGCAAGAATTGACAAAAGTGCCGAAGTACTAAGAAAAAAATATGAACGTATGCAGGCTCAGTATGCTGCAATGCTTCAAATGCAGTCAGACTATTCAAGCTTCTGGAGTTATTAATGAATAGTACAATAAAGAATATTGAACCTGAAATTACGAATGCTATGTCTAAAATCTATTCATTACTCTGTAAAATGAATGATGAAAATTTTGATAATATTGCGCTGGAAATTAACTCCAACATATGTTTTCTGACAAGTATAAAAAACAAGTACATGGAAGAATATAATAACGGCACAATGCCGAAAAATGCAGAGCAGATACATCTCGCTAAACAAATTCAAAAAAAATTCGATAATATAATTACCGAAAAATCCGGCGAAATTAAAATTATCGGTGAAGAACTTAAATCAATTAGAAACAAGAAACAATTAATCGGCTATAGGGTGTAACGATGAAAATTGACAATGTAAATATTTACAAAAACATAGGCAGTACTCCGAAAGTAACGAATGCTGATATAAAAACTAATCAGCAGGATACCTCCGCGTCCAGCCCGGCTAAAACAGACCGGTTAGAGCTTTCAAGTGTGGCAAAAAACAAGATACAGGAAAGCACGTCTAAAAATTTGGCAGAAATAAAAAAACGGGTTGACAGCGGCTTTTATAACTCGGACGAGGTATTAAAAAAAGTTGCGGGGTTATTATTAAAAGAAATCCAGGGAGAATAATCACTTTTTAACCGGGTGAAAACAGGGGAAAGTCGTAATAAGGTTTAATTTTTGATTCATTTTTCTTAATTTAAGTCGGAAAACTTTTTTTTTATTTCTGTTAATTTTAAGGTCAACATGAATAGTCCGGATGCCCCCGAAGGGCTGGTACACAAAAATAAACTTTTAATGATTGGAAAACTTGCCGCCACATTATCCCATGAAATTAGAAGCCCGCTTTCTGTCCTCAAACTGAATTTACATTATTTAGATATGTATTACGGCGGACTGGATTCCGAGGCTAAAGAGTCTCTGTCCGCATGTATTGAATCGGTTGACAGAATTCACTTTATGATTGAGAACATACTGGAGTTTTCTAAAAAACCGACAACAGAAATTGAAGCCACCTCATTAAACCAGTTGGCAGAGAAAGCCGTGTTTTTTCTGAATAAACTGGCACAGTCGAAACAAATCACCATTAAAGAAGAATATGAACATTCCATCCCGGAATTAGCAATCGTTAAAAACAAATTCCTCCAGGTGCTTATTAATATTATTACAAACGCTATAGAAGCAAGTCCGGCAGGCTCGGAGATTATTGTAAAATCTTATACGAAATTTATTGGGGAAAAGAATTGTGTGATAATTGAGATTGAAGACTTCGGCGAAGGTATGAGTGAGCACGAAAAAGAGAAAATTTTCGAGGATTTTTATACGACAAAAAAAGAAGGAACAGGACTTGGCTTAAGTGTTTGTAAATCGATATTAAAAGACTTTGGTGCAAACATTACTTTTCAAAGCGAAAAACAGAAAGGCACAAAGTTTTTTATCACTATTCCCATTTCAATAGACGGACCGAACAATGATTCTGAAAATACTAATAATTGACGACGACTATCTTGTAGCATTTTCTTTGCAAAAGGTATTAAACAAACTTGGTTTTGAAACCGAGATATGTACAGATGCCGGTAAATCATTTGAAATGATTGCCACAGTACAACCCGACGTAATTTTACTGGACATTTACTTAACAACACATGACGGGCTTGATATTCTTAAAGAAATTCAATCATCATATTTCCAAATACCGGTTATAATGATAACCGGTTACTCAGATGTTAATATTGCAGTAAAAGCAATGAAACTGGGGGCTTTCGACTTCCTGCTTAAACCGATTGACCTTGAACAATTGCAAATGACACTTAAAAAATGTGCCGATAATCTTTTCCTTAAATATGAAAATCAAAAACTTCTCGAAGTTCTTTCGTCCGATGTACTAACGCCGGAATTTTTCGGTAAAGGGAAATCAATTTCCAAAGTATTGAATATGGTAGAGAAACTTTCAAAAAGCGACAGCACTACTATTCTTGTTCAGGGAGAAAGCGGTACCGGTAAGGAAATGATTGCAAAATATATCCACCAAAACAGCCCGAGGCGAGATAAAGTTTTTGTTACAATAAACTGCGGTACAATTCCCCGCGAACTTGCCGAAAGCGAACTGTTCGGACACGAGAAAGGTGCATTTACAGGTGCAGCACAAAAAACTAAACTCGGAAAATTTGAACTGGCAGACGGCGGTACTCTTCTGCTGGATGAAATCGGCGAACTGAGTCTTGATATGCAGGTAAAACTGCTTCGTGTTTTACAGGAAAGAAGATTTTACCGCCTTGGAGGCGAAAGAGAAATATCTGTTGACGTAAGGGTTTTGGCAGCTTCAAACAAGGACCTTGAAGCCGAAGCCCGAAAAGGGAATTTCAGAGAGGATTTATTGTACAGACTTGATGTTGCAAAAGTTATTATCCCTCCTTTAAGAGAAAGAAAAGAAGATATAGCGAACCTTGTTCATCTTTTTATTGAAGAGTTTTCTCAAAGGTTTTCAAAGCAGATTAAAGGTGTTGACCCGGAAGCTATTGAATTCCTTTCAAACCAGTATTGGAGAGGGAACGTAAGGGAGCTCCGAAACGCTGTTGAACGGGCAATGTTGATGGTAGAATCAGAAGAGTTGAAAGTTCAGAACTTCGGCTTCCTGAAAAAAGAAGATGATAAAAAAGTTTCGGATGAAAGTTTTGTGCTGAAGGTTCCAAAAACAGGCATAAAAATAGACGCTGTTTTAAGATCGCTAATACTTCAAACACTTGAAATAACAAAAGGGAACCAGGTAAAAGCGGCTAAAGTGCTGGGACTTTCAAGATCCAAATTAAGGTACCGGATGGAACAACTCGGTATAGAAGTAACAAAAAGTATTCAATAATGTTCAACCGGGGGGTAATTTTAAAACTATCCCGGGATCTCTTTGTTACCTTTTTGATGGCGGTGGCGGAGCCGGTTTTGCAACCTGAAGTTCAATATCCATTCTTTCCGGCAGAAGATTGTACATAGAGCCGTTTATATAATCCAAAAGCCCTCCGAAAATAAATCCATTTAAAATATTGCTCCAATACCATGCGGAAATTTTTCTTGTTACCTGGGTTTCATAAATATCATACCCGTCAAGTTCAAGTTTGATTAGATGGTCACTTCCTCTTTCAAGATTTACAACTTGCGGAGTAATACCGAATTTTTTCCCATCGATAGTAAGCCGTGCATTAGGCGGCTCCGATTTTATTGAAACGCTCTGCGTTGTTGTATTGATTACTGTAGCACAGGAGGTCAATAAAAAAGCCGAAATAATTGAGATTGTGATAAAAAGTTTTTTCTTCATTGTATTATTCATTTGTGATTACCCCATTATCGAAAATAATTCAGATATTTTTAGAGAAAGATTCCCCTCAGTCAGTAATTAATTCAATTTTACTCTTCTCAATCGAAGTGAATTTGAGACCACGCTAACAGAACTGAAAGCCATTGCCGCAGCAGCAAACATAGGATTTAGCAGTCCCAAAGCAGCTAAAGGAATTCCGATAACATTATAAATAAATGCCCAGAAGAGATTTTGTTTAATTGTGCTCAAAGTTTTTTGCGAAAGTTTTATTGCTTTTACAACGTCAAGTAAGTTTCCTTTGATTAAAGTAATGTCGGCAGATTCCATTGCGATATCTGTCCCGGTTCCGATTGCAATACCGACATCAGCTTTCGCAAGTACGGGGGCATCATTGATTCCATCGCCAACCATTGCGACAATTTTTCCTTCATCCTGGTAATTTGATAATATATTCAGTTTATCGGAAGGAAGAACGCCTGCCTTATAATGCTGAATACCGGTTTCAGTTGCAATGTTTTCCGCAGTTTTTTGATTATCACCTGTAAGCATTATAACATCAATCCCCATTTTTTTTAGATTGAATACTGCGCTTGCCGAAGTCTCTTTGATTTTATCCGCCAAAGTTATTACGCCGGAAGCGATACCGTCTACTGCAACCATAATAGTTGTGTCGGTAACTCCGGGTAGAACAGATAATAAACCGGCAGTGTCAATTCCTTTTGCCGATAAGAAATCCACATTCCCGACTGTAACTTTCTTCCCGTTAATAACTGCAGTAATGCCGAAACCTGTATGAGATTGAAATTCTTCTGCTTCGTGTAAAGAAAGGTTTTTTCCCTCTGCATATTTTACTACTGCTTTTGCTAATGGATGCTCGGATAGTTTTTCGGCGGAAGCGGCTATTCGAATTAGTTCGATTTCATTAAATGGTTTTACGGGATAAACGCCGGTTACTTCCGATTTTCCTGTCGTGATCGTACCTGTTTTATCAAGTATCAATGTATCAACTTTACAGGTTCTTTCAAGACTTTCAGCATTTTTAATTAGAATTCCGTTTGAAGCTCCCAAACCGGTTCCTACCATGATTGCTGTTGGAGTTGCAAGTCCTAAAGCACACGGACAAGCAATAATCATAACAGCAATAAAATTAATCATTGAATCAACAAAAAAAGCTCCGGCGGCAAAATACCATAAAAGAAATGTTGCTACTGCAATAGTTATCACCACAGGAACAAATACGGACGCTATTTTGTCTGCAAGTGATTGAATCGGTGCTTTCGAGCCTTGAGCCTGTTCAACAAGTTTAACTATTTGCGACAATACCGTCGCCGCTCCTACTGCTGCTGCTTTAAATTGAAAACTACCGTTCCCGTTAATAGTGCCGCCCGTTACACTATCTCCTACTGCTTTATCAATAGGAATACTTTCGCCGGTAATCATAGATTCATCAATTGATGATGAACCGTTAATGATTACACCGTCAACCGGAATTCTTTCACCGGGACGTACAATAACAACGTCATCAACTTTTACATCGGCTAAAAAAACTTCTATCTCTTTCCCGTTTTTTATTATCCTTGCAGTTTTCGGCTGTAACCCGATCAACTTTTTTATAGCATCCGAAGTTTTATTTTTTGCACGTGCTTCAAGAAGTTTACCGAGAAGTATAAGCGTGACTATTGTTGCCGATGTATCGAAGTAGACATGCTGTTCAATAAAAACGATACCGAGCCAATGCGGGAAAAGAGAAACTATAGTGCTGTAGATGTATGCAGTACCGGTTCCGACTGCTATTAATGTGTTCATATCTGAAGAGAAATGCCTGGCAAGTTTGAATGCGGCAAGAAAAAACCGTTTCCCCGGGATGAACATTATTACCGTTGTTGCTAAAAAGAGGAGTTTGTTTAAATCCTCTGAAGATAAAGGAGATACTGAATGAAACCAATCTGTCATCATTAACATACTTATCAGCATAACGGGAGCCGTAATTGCAGCGGAAAGAATGAATTCCGATTTGATTTTCTTATATGATTCTTCCCGGTGTTTTTCGACAGTTTGATTGGAGGCAGTTTCGCCTACTGGATGGGTTTGCTCGGGCAAAACTAACCTGTATCCTGCGTCTTCTATTACGGAGGCTATTAGATTTAGATCTATCTTTTCGGTGAAAGAAATAGATGCTTTTTCCGTTGCAAGATTAACGGAAACCGACTCAACTCCGTCAATATTCTTTATTGATTTTTCTACCCTTGCAACACAGCTTGCACAAGTCATCCCTTCAACAGGGAGAGTAATGTTTTCCATTAAAGTTTATACTAAATTATTGTGCGAGTTTATAACCGGCTTCCTCAATGACAAGCGAAAAATCCCCCGCTGAAACTAAATTTTCATCGAATTCTATCTCTGCCGAACCGATTTTTACCTCTTTTACATTTACGCCGGTCATTTTTTCAAGTTCTTTTTTTACGTGCATAACGCAATGGTTACAGGTCATTCCTTCAATTTTAAGACGTAATTTTTTCATAATTTCCTTTAAGATTAACACATCTATATAAACAAAATTAAGGAAAAAACATTCAACTTATGATTCGCTAAAAAGTCAATTCTGCTTCAATTCTTGAAAGAAGCTGCAAAAGTTCATTTTTCTCAAAAGGTTTTGAGATATAATGTGTACAGCCGTGAGCAAGAAATTCTTCTCTATCTCCCTGCATAGCAAAAGCGGTTATCGCGACAACCGGTATTCCTTCATACCCCGGAATACTCCGTATCTGTTGTGTCGCTTCAAGTCCGTTCATTCCCCGCCCGAGATTAATATCCATTAGTATTATATCAAATTGTTCTTCAGTTGCTTTTTTTACTGCATCAATACCGGAGTCAACAGATGTAACTTCAAAACTAACGCTAAGATAGTACGATATTAAAGTTGAGTTAATAGTATCGTCCTCAACTAACAATATCTTTTTAATTTGTGTAGAAGAACTTCTTTCAAATTTAAATCGCTCGATTGTTTTTCGGGCAGGCGCTTTCACTGTTGTTTCGCTGTCAATTCTGCCTACCGGGAATTTAACAACAAATTCAGTTCCTACCCCCAATTTACTTTTCACTTCAATATTTCCTTTTAATAGTTCAACAAATCTTTTTGTAATTGTTAAGCCCAAGCCAGTTCCTTCAAAACTGCGGTTTCTTCCTTCGCTAACCTGCCTGAATTCTTCAAATATAATCGGTAATTTTTCTTTCGGAATTCCTATCCCGGTATCTTTAACCGAGATTGTAGCAAATTCATTTTCAATGTTTAAGCTTATTGTTATGTCTCCATTTTCTGTATACTTAATTGCATTGTTAACAAGATTGTATAGTACTTCACGTACAATTTTTTCATCCAGTCGGGCTTTAATATCTTTTTTCTTTATTTCAGTTTTTAGAGCTAATCCCTTTTTCACAGCCAGCGGTTCAAATAAAGTAACTACTTCTTTAATTGTTGATTCTACTGAAATTATCGAATAAACAACCTCTACTTTTTCAGCTTCAATTTTTGAAAGGTCAAGTATAAGGTTCTGCGTTTCAAGAAGTCGTTTCCCGCTTGTTAGTATGCTTCCCGCCCATTTTTTTAGCAGCGGGTCGGAAAGTTCCTGCGTTAAAATATCAGCCGAGCCGAGAATTGCTACAAGAGGCGTTCTTAACTCGTGGCTCATATTCGAAAGGAAACTTGTTTTCAACCTGCTCACTTCCTCCGCTTTTTCTTTAGCTCTTATAATTTCCTGTTCAGCGTGTTTCCTTAATGAAATATCCCTTGCCACCCCAAGTATGCCGTATATTATCTCTTTTTCATCTCTCAAGAAAGATGATTTTATTTCAACCCATGTAGTAACGTTATTCTTTTTAATAAGCTCCACCTCCATAACCCTGTTAGGAATTATTTCATCTTCTCCTTTGAAGTAGTTTTTGTGAAATTCCTCCTTAATAGCAATTTCAGTATTTTTATAAGAGGGTTCAGTTAGTAATTCCGAAAAGTGTTTTGTCAACACTTCTTCCGGATTATACCCGGTAAGTATTTTTACCGAGGGACTTACATATTTAAAGTTCAGTTCAAGGTCTAAAGTGAAAATAACATCACCTATATTGTCGGCAAGAAGCCTGTATCTTTCTTCACTTTTCCTAATTGATTCTTCTGTAATTTTCTTTTCAGTAATGTCTCTTGAGACTCCGAATATACCCGTAACATTCCCCGATTCATCGAACATCGGCATTTTTGTAGTTGAAAACCACCTTTCGTTATGGTCTTTTGATAACATTCTTTCTTCAACCGTTATCATTGGCTTTCCGTTAGAGATTATACTTTGTTCATCTTCAAATGTTTTTTGAGCATGATCAATGTGGAAGAAATCAAAATCGGTTTTACCGTAAACATCGTCTGGATGTTTTAAGTTAAATATTTTTGAAACCGATTTATTGACTGATAAATAACGGCTTTCAGTATCTTTGAAGTAAATACAATCCGGTATTGTATCCATTAGAGATTTCATTAAAGCTTGTTCTTTTGCAAGAAGTTCTTCGGCTTTTTTCCTTTCCGTAATATCTCTTGTAATCCCCAAAATACCCACGGCATTTCCTTCTTTATCGCGGATGAAATTCATTAGGGATTCAGTCCATATTATTCTACCGTCTTTGCAGATTTCCTGTCCATCAACAATAACAGTCCGGTTTTTATCTGAAGCGGGGTCTTTTTCTCTCTCAAGCTCCTTTGAAAAGATACTCATATAATTCTGATAAGACCCGGGAGTTAAAATATCTTCGGGCATAGAGTTCATCACTTCTTTGACGGTGAAGCCTTTCATTCTAAAGCAGGATGGACTTACATAAGTAAATCGAAGCGAAAGGTCTCTTATCCAGATTATATCAAGTGTGTTATCGGAAATGAGTTTGAATTGCTCCTGCGTTGCTTTTAACTCTTCTTCAGATTTTTTTCTTGCTGATATATCTCTTGCAACTGCAATTGCAACTTTTTCTCCGAAGTAATTACCGGGAGAAAGGCTTACATCTTTTGGAAAAATAGAGCCGTCTTTTCTTAATCCCCAAAACTCGAAACTACCCGGTATACCGTTAATTGCTCTTTGCAGAATTCCAGACACTGCATTAGCATCATTCTTCCCAGGAGCAGAAAGAAATTCAGGTGTTTTCCCCACAAAATATTCACATGGGTATCCATACATTTTTTCTGCTGCGCGGTTGACAGTCAAGAACCTACCGTTTTGGTCCTGAACATAAATTGCCTCGGTAACGCTATTGATTATGCCGAGATATGTAGCCTGAGATATTCGTAATTCCTCTTCCGTCTTTTTTCTTTCCGTTATGTCTTCTGCGATTCCCACTAAACCGATTACATTTCCATTTCCATCTTTCACACGTGAGGTCCGCAAAGAAATCGGGAATTCTTTACCGTCTTTTGTCCGGTTAAGTAGTTCACCCCTCCAGTTCTCCTTGTGACTGTTGCTAAGGATGTCCCTTTGTAATTCAATTGAATTGTTATCAGACCAAAGCATTCCAACATGCTTGCCGATTACTTCGTCAAAAGTGTATCCGTATACTTTAAGGAATGCATTATTAACAAAAGTAAATTTATCCTCAAGGTCGGTAATGCTTACAATTTCGGACACGCTTTCCATAGTGTGCGCAAGGAGTAAGGTTGTCTCTTCAGCCTTTTTCCTGCTTAAAAGATTACCAAGCGAGTTTGTAAGAGTATTAATAACGGTTATTTCATTTTTTGTCCAGCGTCTTTCGGTTTTACAGTCATCAAAACCAACTACTCCCCATAATTCGTTTTTTATAAAAATAGGGACAATTAAAATTGAGTAGATATTTTGAGAAGCCAGCGTGTCTTTTATATAACCATCGAAATCGCTTATACATCCGGATGCAATTTTTTCATTAAGAATGTTTTCAGTCCATTCCGGGAAGAATTGATAAGCTTCTACGCTGTTAAGATCGAATGAAACTTCGTGTATTTTAACACCAGCAGAACACCATTCGTATGTTTTCTTTGCAAAAATTTTATCTGATGAGGGATTAACAAATTTTTCAAAAATGTAAACTCTATCGGCATTAATTGCTTTTCCTATTATCTCAAGTGTTTTGTTAATTGCAGTGTTTGTATCCGCCTGTGTTAATAGAATTTCCTGCGCTTTTGCGACAGTAAGAATAAGTTCGTTTAATTTAACCTGTTCTTCTTCAATCTGTTTTCTTTTAATGGCTGTGGCAGCCTGGCTTGCAATTATCTCAAGATATTCTTTATCGTCCTTGGAATATCTGACTTTTTCTTTATAGGTCTGTATTACAATTGCACCTATTGCAGTGTCGTTCACTTTTAAAGGAACACCAAGCCAGTCGATACTCGGTTCCCCAATAGATTCAACTTCACCGGATTTTACCAACTCCTCAAAAATTCCAGGTGTAGCTAAAAGTGATTTTCCCGTTCTAATAACGTATTCTGTCAATCCTCTGCTGGCTTTTTTTCTTTGTGGGATTTCGTCTACTTCGTCAACAAAGTATGGGAATTCAATCGTCTGTTCATTGGCATCGTAAAGAGCGATATAAAAATTATTAGCAGATAAAACTTTTGCAATTTCGTTATGAATAAAGGTGAAAAGGTCTTTTAAGGAATGTACCGAATTAATTGCTTCGGAAATTTTGTGAGTAGACTCCCTCGCCATTTCGCTTCGTTTAACTAACGTAATGTCGCGGACAAGTGTTAGAACTTTATTTCCGTTTACCGGGACTATTTTTGACTCGAAATAATTCAACCGGGAGTTCAGCAGCATCGTGTATTCGGTAATTTGAATTTCACCGGTATTAATTGCCAGTTTAAAAAGGCTTCTGAAATTTTCGCATTCTTTTTCAGGGAAAAATTCGGAGATGTCTTTTCCGATTATCTTATCCCGTGGTGCAGCTAAAAGGCTTTCATCGTTTGTAAAAAAATCGACAAAAACTCCGCCGGCATCAAAAATAAAGATTAGATCCGGAATGGCTTTTAAAATTGCTTTTAAATTCTCGTTGTTTTCAATCCATTCTTTCCCCTCATAGTTTGTTTTTTGTTCGTAGTTTTTACTGAGACTCATAAACGCCTATAATAAATGAATAACCTGGTAATTGAACTTTACTTGTTTAAAATACATTGTCAACATTCTTTGAACTAGGAACGGTAAAGCTAAAACGGCTTCCTTTTCCCGGTTCACTAAAGATGTGAAATTCCCCGTTTTTATTAATAAAATCTTTACACAAAATTAATCCCAGACCGGTACTTGGTTCTCCCTCGGTTCCCAGTGTGGAGATTTTGCTTCCGAGGCTGAACAGTTTATTGATTACCTCTTGCGACATCCCAACTCCCGTGTCAACAATTGAGAATACAACGAAACCATCTTCTTTTGTTGCAGCAGAGATTTCTATTCTGCCCCCTCTATGTGTAAACTTGATTGCATTTGAGACGATGTTTCTGACAATAGTATTCAACATTTGTTTGTCTGCATATACAGAACATCCTTTTTCAATCGACACATTCATTTTCAACTCTTTTTTATTTAAAGAGCTTTCGGATAGTTTTACTATTGAGTTTATTAATTCCTGTACGTCAAGTATCTGCGGGTTAAATACAACTTTATCCCTTTGAACCAACGACCAGCTTAGCAGATTATCGAGAAGTTCATAAAGGTTTTTTGCCGACCTTTGAAGTTGAAGGGCAAACTTCTCAATTTCTTTTAATGAGAGTTCGTTGAATTGTTCGGCAATAATTTGTGTAAATCCGAGAAATCCCTGGAATGGGCTGCGTAAATCGTGGGATATAATCGAGAAAAATTTATCCTTCTCAGTGCTTATACGGGAAAGTTCTTCTACCTGTGCTTTAATTTTTTCTTCGCTCTTTTTCTGGTCGGTAATATCAACAACAATAACCTCGATTCGGCAAGTATTAGGATCAGAATTAGCCCAGTTATCAATTGATTTAAACCATTTTACATCTCCTGATTTTGTAATAAGCCGGTATTCATGTTCACCCCGCTCAATTCCTCCTTCGCCATATTTTCTTGCATTTGAAAGAAAAATCTCCACATCATCAGGGTGGCATATTTTAACCCAGTTTACCTCGTCTGAAAGGAATTCTTCTGCAGTATAGCCAATTATATCCTTTACATTTTCGGAAATAAAAGAGGTTGACCATGGCGTTGTAGAAGTATTGACGATTGTTACAACAATCGGGCTACGGTTTATAATATTTTGAAATTCCTGCAGTTTTGTTAACGTTTTTCGAAGTTCTCTATCGACGTTCACATACTCGGTAATATCTCTTGCTGCCGCATAAATCAGTTCGCCTTGCGGGTGGGATTTCCATTCGATAAAGCGATATGAGCCGTCTTTACACCGGTAACGATTAATGAAACTTAAAACCGGTTTTTGTTTGTCCAGTATTGAGATAGCATTAATCGTAGCTTCCTTATCCTCCGGGTGAACAAAATCGAGAAATGAATGCCCTTCAAGCTCGGACAATTTATAGCCGAGAACATTTTCCCATTCACTATTAATTCTTAAAAATTCTCCTTTGGTATTTGCGATACATAAAAGGTCCAATGCTATTGTAAAGAAACGCTCCAGTTCTTCTTTTGTTTTGTGGAGCGTGAGTTCCGTTTTTCTCCTTTCGCTTATATCGTGTACTATTGAATAAAGCAGTTCGTGGTTATCAATCTCGATTGGACCGCTGTAAACCTCAACATCCCGTATTTCCCCGTTTGCAAGTCTGTGTTTAAATAGAAAGTGATTTCTTTTTTCTTCCCTTGCAAGTTCCATCTCTTTTAGGACTTCGCTTTCAGGAAGAATATTAATGTCTGTAATCTTCATCCCGGTAATTTCGGAATGACTCCAGCCATAGTATTTACACGCAGCGGGATTGGCATTAATGATTTGTGCCGTTCTTGTATCAACAAGCAGCATAACAGCATGATTGTTATTAAACAGCGCATTGTATCTTAATTTGTATAATTCAAGTTGCGACTCTATTTCTTCAACTTGCAGCATAATAATTTCTATTCTATTTGATGTTAAATGGTCCTAGATTAATTAATAACTTTTACAGGGCACTTTAAAACCCAAAAGTATCCTGACAGTTTTCCCGGTATTCCCTTGAGGTAATTTAATTGAATTTAGCTCGTAAAAACAATATTCAAAAATTACTATTCAAACAGAGAAAATCAAAGAAAACCAACGGTTTTTCGCCTTATAATCGAAAAAAAATACGGTATGTTGAGGCATAATTGCTATTCCTACTTAAAAGAATATCGAATCTGCCAAGTACATGGAATTCTATTTTTAATAAGCTCATTACCTCATTTCTGTTTAAAACACAGGCGGGTAATTTAATTTTGGCTTTCAATATTTATTCCCCAAAGTGATATCATGTAAATCACATTATTAGTTCTGAGGGTTGTTTTTATTAATGGAGAAATAGTATATTAATTACGGCTTAGTTTTGATTAAGTATTACTGTTGTTCTGTGTTATTCTTCTGTTAGTTAAAGAATTACACAAGGAAGATGAGATTATCTACATAATGGAGTTTTTATGAAATCTGAGTTAGAAACCTGTTTAGATAAAAAAACACGGGGGTGGGTTAATTTATTCTCATATTTAATTATACCGCTCACTATTTTTTTAATTCATTTTAATACACCCGCCCAAACATTTGTAATCGGCACGGGGACACAGGTAAACACTTCAACGGGTTATCCGGCTCCATATGGAAATTCTTACTATGCGGCAAAACATCAAATTCTTTATAAAAACTACGGACTAGTAGCTTCAGGTTTAACTGCCGGCGAAATACATAAATTCGGCTTTAATGTTGCAAATCTTAACAATTCGGCGGTTCTAAATGATTTCTATATATCAATGAAAAATACAACTACCGAAGCATTAAATAGTTGGGAAACAGATTTGATAACTGTTTACGGACCTCATAATTATGAACCGAGACTTGGCTGGAATCTGCACACGCTGGATATACCATTTACATGGGACGGAAGTTCAAATATTGTCGTTGAGGTTTGTTTTCAAAATAGCAGTAGTTCTTTCAATGCATTAACATATTTAGAAGGTCCATATTTTAGCGGTGCAACACGCTTTTTGCGGGGCAATTTTTCAAATTTGTGTGGAGCTACAACATCAACATCGGTTTTATCTTACAGACCAAACACAGCTTTTCTTAGAAGGGAGGAATATGGTATCGGGTTATACAATCTTATAGGAGACCAGTCAGAATATTCCGGGACAGAAATTACTTATCAAATAGAAGTTGAAAACATCGGTACAGGAACAGATGTTTGTTTATTAAGTGTTTTATCGCAAAAAGGGTGGGGTTATAAACTTTACGAACATAATACTTCAAACGAGATTAGTCAAATAGAAATGGATAGTGCCTCAACAGGAATAATCGATTTGAAAGTTACAATACCTGCGGATGCTGTTTTAGGAGCGTTTGATGAAGTTGAGGTCAAAGGAATATCACAATCCGATACCACAAAACGAAGTTCAATTTTGATTAAAACAACAGCCATTGCAGCAAATTCCAGTTATCCTTTTTATGAAGATTTCGGAAACGATTTTCCTCCCCTTGCCTGGTGTGTTGTAAATACAAATCGAAACTCCGGCTGGTTCCAATCATCGTTTAATGGTTATAATAATAGTAGTACATCCGCCTCACAAATTTGGTGGCAGTCGATACCGGCTTATAATGGAGATGAATGGTTGATTTCTCCCCGGATGAATTTCGATACCACCAAAGAGTATTATTTAACGTTCTATGGAAAAGCAAGTACAGTAGATGGAAATAAAGGGGAAGTTGTAAAAATTTATGCAATCCCACAATTATCGGATACGGCTTCTATTCTAAGGGCAAACGGAACACTGCTGAAAGAAATAGAGCTGACAACAACAATTAAGGAATATGTTATTGATCTTGAGGCATTTTCGGGAAAACAGGTATATATTGCTTTCAACCACATTCTTCAAGGGGTTACAAGTAATAAAAGTTATACTATATATGTTGATGAATTTAAGATAGCAGAAAAGCCTAATTATTCTGTTCAGGTTTCATCGCCTAATTCAAACCTGATAGGTGAAAGCGGGTATTCGATAATACATAACATTGAAGTATTTAATCGAGGATTGAACACGGATATTTTTTCGTTAAACCGCTCTGGCGGTGATCCGGGCTGGAACTACACATTCTTAGAGCATAACACGAATAATCCACTAACGCAGATTACAATTTCCGGTTTTGATACTGTTACTGTAGATTTAAAGGTTGAAATACCCGCCTCAGCTATTAATTCGGAAATGAATACAACCAAGGTTACAGTCAATTCTCAAAGCGATCTTCAAGTAAGCAGCTCGATAATAATTAGAACGAGTGCTGTAAAACCTATCGTTTCACCCCATTCAGAGAAATTTGATAATGTTATAGCTCCCGAATTGCCTTATGGATGGAAAACAATTGTATCCCATTTCTCAGCATTCGCAAAGGTTGAAACTAACTCGGACCCGGTAAATAATCCAGTAAGTCAACCGAATCAGGTTTCTCTTTATAACAGTACAGAGCTTTCAAGTAATGCGCAGCTTTTATTAATCCCTCCGGGTGTGGAAGACTTAAATCAATGCAGAATACGATTTTGGGCTAGAAGCCGTGTTTCAAATCTGGCAGACAATCCGATTCTGATTATTGGGACTATGAGTAACCCGGCGGACTATTTAACATTCGTCCCGTTCGATACCATTTCAAATCTGACTGATAATCAAAAAGATTACTCTATTAGTTTTCAGGGATATTCCGGTAGTAATAGACATATTGCATTTAAACACGGTAGCCCGGGAGCAGGGACAGGAGTATATATTTTTATCGACAATTTTGTATATGAAACACTACCTGTAACCTGCCTTGAACCAAGTCAACTTGGGGTTACAGAGGCTACACAAAATTCTGTAACTCTTAATTGGAATGAAAACGGAGGAGCAACTGCGTGGGAAATAAAATATGGACTACCCGGGTTTAATCCCGACAGTAGCGGAACTTTAATTACAGATATTAACAGCAAGCCATATAAAATAGAATTATTGTCAGCAGCAACTGCATACGAAGCTTACGTTCGTTCAGTTTGTGCAGAAAAGTCAAATAGTAATTGGTCTAATGTATTATTTTTTCAAACTGAACAAATACCTGCAAACCTTCCCTTTACTGAGACTTTCGAGGATACTCTTTCCAACTGGAGTTTTGTAAATGGAAATCAAATTAATAAATGGCATATAGGAAATGCTGTCGCTCAATCAGGTGCTCGTTCCGCATATATTTCCTCGACAGATGGAGTTACGAATGCTTATAGTTTGAACCAATCAAATGTAACCCATATTTTCAGAGACATTAAATTTCCCGATGTCAACGGAGTCTTTAATTTCTCTTTTTATTGGAAAGCTCAAGGACAATATCAGAGTGATTATTTAAAATTGTATCTTGTCCCCACTACAGTTATTCCACAGGAGGGGGTTGTAATTACAAGAGGTATGATCGGACTTGAAAGATATAATCAAAACAATCAATGGAAAAAAGAAACGATTTTACTCCCAGACTCACTAAGAAATAAAACGTACCGTCTTGTTTTTTCATGGATAAACGATGATAACTACGGTTCACAGCCTCCTGCAGCTATAGATAGTCTTCATCTATTTGCCATTCCCTATGGTTCATTAAAAGGTGTAGTTAAAAATTCATCCGGAGACCCGATACCCAATGCCACTGTTTACTCCAACGAAATTATTTACAATGCAAATAGTTCCGGTTTTTATTTCGTACCAGATATAGAACCGGGAGAATACTTTTTTACTTCGGCAACAGGCGGTTATTCAGCCGATACTGCAACTATAATAATTACAAGCAACGATACTACCACGCATGATTTTGTATTACCATATTCAAATCCCGATTTACCGTTTGCTTTGCAGTTTATGCCGAGCGATCTCTCAAATCGGGTTTCAAGCGCCGCATGTACAGACGGAAGATACATCTATACTTCGGTAACAGGTGAAAACCGTGTTTATGTAACAGACATGATTGATCCTTCATCACCAAATGAAAAGGGTTACATTACAGTTCAAAGTGCATCAAAACTTTTCTATAATAGCAATTATCTATTCGTATCTACCACAGATAATAAAATTCATATCCTTGATAAACCTTCAAGTCCCGACAGTTTTATAATCAAGATAATTTTAAACATGGAAGGGCGTGTTAAGGATATTTCTTTTAACGGTGATTTAGCATTTATTTTGATCAGCAATTTATCCGGAAGTAATAGCGATAAATCCAAACTGTTGGTTTACGATTTTACAGAAATAGCAAATCCTATAATAAAAGGTTCACTTCTTTTTGATGGAATTTCATCCAAACAGTATTATAACCGGGAAAGAGAATTGATGATTATTCAGGGCACTAATTCAAATTCTACGGCAACAATTTTTACAATACTGAACGTCGAGAATAAAGATAGCATATCTCTCTTATGTTCAAATTCAAATTCGCCGAAAGAATATGGTTTAATAGGCGAAAAAAATTATTACATCACCTCCTCAAGGGTAAACGGCATTTCTTATTTGAGAACATATTCGACAATTAATCCTTCTGCCCCGGTTTTGTTAAAAGAATGGGAAGTACCGGAAAACAAAAACATATCAGCACTCGTAAATGTTGAAGGAACAATTTATCTGCACACCGAGTCGACAAATCAATTAATCATGACATTAGTCTATGATTCAGTTGAAAACAATTATTACAGAGGCATTGACTTCAATTTAACAAAAGGGTGGGCAGGTACCGACTATATTATTCTGAAAGAACCGATAAGTAATAAGATATATTCGGAAAATAGCGATAATCGAAAATATTATATTACACCAACCAATACTTCACCGCCGGTTTATATTATAAAACTTGAAAAACCGTATTACGAACCTGTTACGGATAATAAACTAACTATAGCGATTACCCCTTTGGAAGCCGTACAAGCGGGATGCACAACTACACCATCGGCTGGAACTTATACATTTCGTGTTCCAACGAATGTTCAAATTTCAGCTACAGAAGTTACCGGGTGGAAATTTGCTTATTGGATAGGAGCCTCCGGAGGTAATCCAACAACAGTATTAGTAGAGGGGGAAAAAGAAGTAATTGCCGTATTTGAACAAATACCTGTTTTAACGGTTGCAGGTAAAAAAGGGAAAGAAATTTTTTGTCCCAAAGAGTTGGTGCCGGGAGATTATCTTAGCGTAGGGACAGCAACTTTTTCAGCAGATGAAATTGATGATTGGTCTTTCGGGTCATTTAAGATTGATGCTTCCGGTTCCGGGAACGATAAACTCGATATCGGAAGTGTTAAAATTGAGGGGCCGGTAAATCTAACAACAAATTATTTGGCGGATGACGGAACTATTACAGTTACTTTTTCTCCTCCACTTGTCGTAGCAAAAGGGAGCAGCGTCCTATTTAAAATAAGTTATAAGTTTAATTATGATCCTGTTACCTATGCACATGATACTGTAAGAATTTTCAATTGGAGAACAATGGGTGTCAGTGCAACTCCGATGGTGTATCCTCCGGGAGAAATTGTCGGAGCAGCAAGAATGGATTCATTAATTATAGCTCCGGTGCGTACAGCAACGGGATATGCATTTGCAAAAATGCAGGACGCTATCGACTATCAACACACACTAAACGGTGATTCGATATATGTGTGCGATGGTGGATATGTTGAACAATTAGCCGTAACAAAACAACTTCATATTAAATCCGTTAATGGTCCCGAGAATACATCAATTATTACAGATATTGATACTGCCTCCCACTATAAAGGAGGAGTATTTATAAACAAAGATAATTGCTCGCTTGAAGGATTTACAATTTACAATTTAAGAGGGGGTGATTTAGCCGTTGATTTAAGCAGTTGTGACAATTTTTTATTTAAGAACAGCATTATAGAAAATTATCAAAATGGGATTTATGGTGTCGGTAATTCAAGCAAAGGAAATGGTTATAATCTCGCGTTGAACAGATTTAAGAATATTGATGACACACCGATTGAGTTATCATATATAAGTAAAGCAACAATACAGAGTAATTATTTCGATTATTGCAGCGAGGATAGAACAATTCTTGTTGAAAATGTTAAACAATTGTTGAGTATTGAAAACAATGTTGCAAATTCATCTTTCAAGATAGCTGTAATTCCGGAAGTTACAGGTGATAACAGCTCTGCTGTGGTGAACATTGAGAACAATAAAATTGTATCGGAAGATGCCGATTCAGTTGGAAGTATATTGTATAAACCGGAACAATACGATAGTTCAAGCAGCCCGATGAAATTGACTATCAAAAACAATAAGAACTTTAGAATAGAAGCGGAATTTGTACGTAATGCCGAAGTAAGTGAGAATACAATTCCCGAATCTATTGTAATGAGAAATTTGTACGGTAACACGAAGGTTGAAAAAAATGAAATATATGGTCAGGCTATAGTTTCCGATTTAATAATGGATGAATCAAAAACATTTCCCAATCTCATATTCAGCGAGAATTCTTTTAAGAATGCTGCCGATGCGTATTTGTCATTAGAGAATATTCCACCTGGAGATTCATTGAAATATCATCAGGTTACCAATAACACGTGGTCTTCCGTGGGGGATATTGGAGGTGAATTAATTGACGTTCACTCATTGCGCTTTGCTGAAAATAAAATCTTGGGTGGATTTAATAAGGGTTTGAGAATAGATAATTGTACCTGGATACTTGCAGAGAAAAATGAATTAACACATCACAAATACGGAATAGACCTTAAATCAAGTGAAAATATCATTTTGGGAGGAAATCTCCTCTCCAATAACACCAATTGGGGTGTGTTCTGCGATAGCATAAACGGAATTATTCTTGACAGTAACAATATCATTTCGAATAGTAAGGGAGTTAGTTTAACTAACTCGGAATATGTAAATCTAAACTCGAACATAATCCGCGACAATATTTTTGAGGGGGATACAACAGCTTTGATTCTTGATAATATCACTAATGAATTAAATATTGTAAACAATACAATTAAAGGGAAAATGAACCTTTCTTTTGACACAGGAAATGTCCATATTGATAAAAACATACTTACTCTAGCCGATACCAACCTGGTGGTTTTTGACTTCAGCGATTTAAGTGAGGTAATAGTAACTGAAAATGTATTTGATGGTTATCCGGAAAACTATTTGTTCTTAACAAAGATTGATAAGGTGCTTCTAAGTAAAAACAAAAGCCAGAACGGTTTTAACGTTCTAATTGATAATTCACATTTGGAGAAAAAGAAAACAAAACAAACCGATATAAGAATAAGCAACAATCAAGTTTTAGGCGATTCATCCAGCAGGATAGTTTTTCTTGGTGACAGCCTATATTCAACAGTAGCGGTGGATTCAAATAAAAACTTCTCCGTTAAAGTGGAGAAATCAAAAAATGCATCTATATCATACAATTTAATTGAAAATGGAATAGAGATTAATAAACTGAAAGATACAACTTTCATTGTGGGGAATACGATTAATGGGGGGATTGATTATAACGATTTAGAAGGAAGCATAGTCATTTCAGGGAATACATTTAAAGATAGTACATTCGAAAACAAGTTTAACTTTGATTCTTTCGAGAAAGCAATATTCAGTAACAATCTTTTCCCAATAGGCGGGAAGAATCTTTTTATAAGTCTAAGCAAAATCAGTTTAGCCGAGATAAATTATAACAAACATTTTGCCCCGATTTATATTAATGTCGATAATACAGGGCTTCAATTGGATAAGAAAAATGCGAATCCTTTAATTGAAATAATAGGTAACGAGGTAACCGGCGACACTGTCGGGACAATTAATTACAATGGCGCCGAATTGCAGATACCATTAAAAATTAACTTGAATAAAAAGTTTGGTGTAACTGCCGGGAAGACATATAATGCACAAATTATAGATAATTATCTCTTGCGAGTACTTGATTTATCATACTTGAGAGGGGAAACTCAAATCAAACAAAACAGAGCCTATGCCGGAGCTAAAATAAAACATGTAAATGATGATGCTGTTAAACAATCCAGGTTAATCATCGAAGAAAATACCTTTAGAGACGATACCACCGAGAGCTATAACAAAACCGCATTAAAGTTAAAACATGTATTAAAAGGAACGGCACAGATAAATTCGCATTTAATAAAATCAAACCGATTTGACGGTGATTACAGTTATAAAGTTCGTATTGATACCTCCGATTATTTTTCTATTGAAAACAATATCCTTTACGGTACGTTATCAATAATAAAAGGGAAAGAATTTGAAATAAAAGAGAATGCTTTTCAAATAATGGATGGAAAACCTGTAGAAGACGGTATAAATCTTTTCAATAAATGTGAAGATATTAATATAACAGCAAATTTGATAGGTGGATTTTCACAAAACGGAATTTCCATCATGTCGAATGTAAAGGATGTAGAAATAAAAAATAATAAAATCGGTACAGATGAAGATGGATTACTGGCGGTACCAAACCTCATGGGGATTCACATGTACGAAAAATGCTCAAATATAATTATTGACGGGAATTTAATATCAGGAAATTCAGATGCAAATATTGGCTTAAGCCTTGATTGCAGCAACAATATCATTAGAAATAATGTCATAGGTCCAAATGCTCCTATAACAGAACGGTTTACAAACGCAAAAGGTATAGAATTACAAAGGAATTGCGACGGTAATTTGATTGAATACAATATTATATCGGGTTTGTCTTTTGGAATTGAAATTAAAGACTTCGATAATACCTCCTGCGACAACAATGTAATTGACAACAATCATTTTGGGGTTAATAACTTGAACTCTTCCATACAAAGCAACCGCGTTAAACTAATGAACTTATTCGATGTTGCTATTGAATCCGGGACGGGAAACAAAATTACAAACAATTATTCTCCTGCAAACGGTTCTTTCGCTGCTATAGCAGGAAAAAATTCGACAATATCTAATAATGTTATCGGTATGTTTAATGATGGTGAGTTTAATGGTTATTCTGCAATGGGTATTGTTATAGCAGATTCGGATAATCTTATAGAACATAATGCCATTTACTCCCATTTTCCAATACGGATAGAGGGGCTTAATACATCAAGAAATAGCGTTAAAAGTAATAAAATTGGAGTCAATAGAAATGGTACTGTATTAATTGAACCTATAATCGGTGTGATGGGCATATTGCTTAATGCTCAAACTTCAAGCAACCATATTTCAAATAACATAATCGGGGGAAATCAAGAAGCCGCGATATGGATAACCGATATTGGAACCCGTTTTAATACTGTGCAAGATAATATTATCGGAACCGATGCAACTTTTACAAAGAAGTTTAAAAACAAACGAGGAATAGTTGTTTACAATTCTCAAAG
>Ga0116158_10000424_pt1:0-37500 | contig 42294 bp, 29 predicted proteins | sample AD_UKC052_MetaG_FD_89883 | JGI IMG/M metagenome (GOLD analysis project Ga0116158, IMG submission 89883) | Active sludge microbial communities of municipal wastewater-treating anaerobic digesters from USA - AD_UKC052_MetaG | ecosystem: Engineered > Bioreactor > Anaerobic > Digestate... | reverse complement strand
GCATCTCCTACCACAACCCGAACATCGCATCCGCGCCTATCCCTGCAGACAAGCCCCGCATTTGCCGAACGTTTAACTGGACAACGGTCAAAATCGACGCTGTCTGTAAAATTCACTTGCTCTCGAATAGGCAAAATGCTATATTTAAGCTCCGCAGCCAAAATCAAAATGCACCATGGCAAGCGCACCCAGCCTGCCTGTGACCGGCTCGTGGCGCCCAACAGCGCCGAGATGAACAGCTGTTCTTTTGCTGTTGCAGCGGCAACGATATGGAACGGAACAGAGTCTTTTTGTTTGCAGCCGGCTTGCTGGCTGCTTGCATTTTCAGCTTGCCGAAGGATGTGCCGGCTCAGATCGACAGAAAGCCCGAAAATTTCTGGGAGTTCAGTGTCAATCGCTTTTTGGAGGGTGGGGACAGGGTGGATGTCTATATCGGTGGATTCAGGGCCAAGAAATTCCACTATTTTGACAGCGATGGACTCCCCCATTACCGAATCACCCAGATCGAACGCTCTGATGAAGTCTGGAAACACAATTGGGATACCGGCGAATGGGTACAGCTCAAACCCTATGACGCGTCCTGGCTGAAGGTGCCGCCCATAGCCGGACATCAGGCCCTGCAAAACAAGCTGGACGGTTTTATTTACTGCTTCGGCGGTCGCAGTGCCAACGGCGACAGCGCCGTCTACATGCTCAATATGAAAACAGGGCAACAGATAAACCATCCCCGCGAACAGCGCATCGATCTATCGCGCTGCCCGGTTGGGCTCTATTACCTGCGCGTCGATACAGAGGCCAAACCCTATTTTGCCAAGATTGTCAAGAGATAAGAGGCAGGAAAGCAGGTTATGAACGGAGAACTCTTCCTACTGGCGGCAGCGGTGATCGTGGTCATCAGCGTCCTTTTGAGCAAAGTCTCGGAGCGTTTTGGCGTGCCGACTCTGTTGCTCTTTCTCGGCATCGGCATGCTGGCCGGGTCCGACGGCCTCGGCGGCATTCATTTCGACAATGCCCGCATGGCCCAGGCTCTTGGCACCGTGGCTCTTGCCTATATCCTCTTCGCCGGCGGCCTGGAGACCGACGTCGCGGTCGTTCGCAAGGTGGTGCGGCCGGCGCTGACCCTGGCCACCCTCGGGGTCTTGATGACCGCCCTTATCACCGGCTTTTGCATTCATTATTTGCTCGGCTACAGTTTGATGGCGAGCCTGCTGATTGGATCGATCGTCTCCTCGACCGACGCGGCAGCGGTCTTTGCCGTGCTGCGCTCCAAGAATGTCGGGCTCAAGGATCCGCTTCGCCCCCTGCTCGAGCTCGAGTCGGGCAGCAACGATCCGATGGCGGTTTTTCTGACCGTCGGCCTGCTCGAGCTTATCGGCGATCCAGGCCGGCCGCTGTTGAGCCTGATTCCCCACTTTCTGCAACAGATGATCACCGGTTTGGCCCTGGGCTTTGTCATGGCCCGGCTCTTCATCCGGATCATCAACCGGATCAAGCTCGACTATGAGGGGCTCTATCCGGTCCTCTCCCTGGGCTGGGTGCTGCTGACCTATGCCCTCACCGCCTGGTTCAAGGGGAGCGGCTTTCTTGCGGTCTATATCACCGGACTGGTGTTGGGCGAGCAGAATTTTTCCCACAAAAAAAGCCTGATCCGCTTTCATGACGGCATCGCCTGGCTGATGCAGATCCTGATGTTCCTCACTCTGGGGCTGTTGGTCTTTCCCTCTCAACTCATCCCGGTAGCCGGCCAGGGGCTGCTGATCGCCCTGCTGTTGATCCTGGTGGCACGGCCGGCAGCAGTCTTTTTCAGCCTGATCCCCTTCCATTTCAGCTTCCGCGAAAAGCACCTGATCTCGTGGGTGGGACTGCGCGGCTCGGTGCCCATCGTTCTGGCCACCTTTCCCATGTTGGCGGGACTGGATCAGACCCATTTCATCTTCAATCTGGTTTTCTTTATCGTCATCACCTCGGTTTTGCTGCAAGGCACCACCATCCCCCTGATGGCGCGGCTCGCCAAAGTCGATGCCCCCCTGGTGCGCCAGCGCCGCTACCCCATCGATTTCGACAACTCCGAGGCGATGAATCTGCGGCTGGTGGATCTCTTTGTTCCCTATGGCTCACAGGCGGCGGGGCAACAGATCCTCGATCTCGGTTTTCCCAAGGACTGCTTGATCACTCTGATCTCGCGGAGCGAGAAATTCATCATGCCGGGGGGATCGACTGTGCTGGAGGAGGGGGATGTGTTGCTCATCCTCTCGAGTGCGGAGAATCTGGCGATCGCGCGCGAAATCCTCGAGAAACGCAAGGAGGAGATGCCGACCGGCGTATAGGATCGGCAGAGAAGAGTGGCGGAAGAGAAAAGTGAGTGCGCAGGGCAGTCCGCACAGCTGCGTGATATGAATAGGCCGAGCGACTTGCCGACTTTTTGCCTGGCAGCCGATGGCCCATCTCGCAGCAGAAAGTGGTTCCGGTTGCTCGATCGATCTGATTTATTTCCGCCAACAGCCGGATTCAAAAGCTTCCGTTGACCCTGGCAGAGGGGCCATAACAGCTCCCATTTCGAGCTCGCGAGCGCAAAAAAACCTTCTCGGCGATCGTCCGGATTCCAAACACGACCGGTGTTTCAGATCCTGTCTGGCTCTTTCTTTCGGGAACGACGGAATCGCTGTATCCGAACTACACCACGGGCAGGCCGATGATCACCTTTGTTCCCACTCCCACTTTGCTTTCCAGTTTGAGTGTACCGCGGTGTTTTTCGATGATGTCCTTGACGATGGTCAGCCCCAGGCCCGTGCCCTGGCCTTCCGCTTTGGTGGTGTAGAACGGTTGGAAAATTTTATCGCGAATTTCATTTGGGATGCCGGCACCGCTGTCGCCGATGATCACTTCGACTTGTTTCCCGTCCCTGCGCAGACGCGTCTGCAGGGTCAGGATTCCTTTGCTTCCCATTGCATGCGCTGCGTTGATCTCCAAATTGCGAATCACCTGTTCCAGCTGATGGCGGTCGCCTTTGACGAGAAATTTCTTGCTTTCGAACTGGGCATTGATGTCAAAATGCTTCAGCACCCCGCTCAACACCAGAGTGCTGGTGGTGTCTTGCAGAATGACGTTCAGATCGAGCTCTTCAAAACGCGGCTTGGTCGGCCGGCTCAATGACAGCAAATTCTTGCCGTGCAAGGTCACCTTTTCCAGATGGCTCAGCAGGATCTCCGCTGTTTCCCGAACTTTGTCCGGTTTATCCGCATAGTGCTGCAGCAGCCGGGCGTGCAAAAGCAAGCCGCCGACCAGGTTGTTCAGCTCGTGGCCGATGCTGCCGGCAATGATGCCCAATGTCGCCTGTTTTTCGGTTTGCACCAATTGTGCATGTGCTTGCTTGAGCTCGCTGATGTCTTTGTACATGATCGAAGCGGCTTCCACCTGACCGTTGATGTTCTCGATCGGCGCCGCTGAGATCAGCACCTGCCTTGGTTCTCCATTTTTGGTGTAGCGCACAGCTTCAAAACTCCGCAACGATTTGCCCTGCAAAATGGTCTTGGACAACTCGCTTGCTTCGGCTTCCACTTCCCCGCGGGTGATCAGGCTGTCCAGATCTTTGCCCAATACCTCGCGATTCTGCCAGCGAAAAATCTTGCACGCACCCTGATTCCAGGATTGCACTTTGTTGTCCGGGCCGATGGTGATGATCGCATCCTCGGCAAATTCGACTATCGAGCGATAGCGCTGCTCGGATTCTTGCACATCGCGCAACAATTCGCCGATCAATTCCTGCAGCGTCTGCGAAATCTCGTTGAGTTTGTTGACGTAACCTTTGGTTTTTGTCCGTTTTTTCATCTTGAATTCCATTTCCAGATTTTGAGCCGGAAGGGATCTTCCAACCCCCGTTTGTTCCACCCAGATTCGGTGTTAACCGAATCAAAAATCATTCAATCTCTTATTCCTTATGTGGTTGTACAAATGGCGGTTTTCACCCTCTGTGTATTGCTATCAGATTGATTTACTGTGAGATTCGGTGCGCAGCACCGAATCCGGGTTCCACATCCATCCGTGAGGAGCAAATGAGAATTAAATCATTAAATTTAAGAATTTTTTGCCAGAGAATCAATCAGAATCCGTTGACCTGGTTGCGGTATGGTGCAGTTGCTGTGAGGAGAGAAGATGCTGTTCAACCAATCCGGCACCCCCGGTGAAGGATTGGCGGGGCAGCAGGTGGTTCAGATCTTGCGCTTGTTGTAATAATCCCAGGCCAGGCGGGCGGCGCCGAGAACCGCTGAATCGTCTTTGAGCAGGGCTGCCACAATGCGGACGTTGCGGCGGGCGACTTTAAAGACGTTCTGCAGCGCGATTTTTCTCACCTGTTCGACATAATCTTCACCGATGGCTTCCACCACACCGCCGCCGAGCACCACCACTTCCGGATTGAAAATATTGAGCAAAGAGGCGGTGCCGTAGCCGACATATTCGGCCGATCGATTGACCGCCTGTTTAACGGCGGGATCGCCGGCGGCATAGGCTTCGGCCAGTTTTTTGCTGCGCAAGCGCTCGTTTTCTTTGATGTCGTCGAGAACAAAAGTCTCGACGCCATGCAAGGCGGCAACCTTGATTTCGCGTTCGATCGACAGCCGGCTGGCGAAGGCTTCCAGGCAGCCCTTGTTGCCGCAACCGCAGCGCGGGCCATCGGGATCGAGGATCATGTGGCCGAGTTCTCCGGCGTTTTCGTTGAATCCGTGCAGCAATTTGCCGTCGACGATCACCCCGCCGCCGATGCCCGTGCCGATAAACAAGCCGATCATGTGTTGCGCGCCATGGCCTGCACCGTAAGCGAATTCGCCCAGCACCCCCACATTGCCGTCATTGTCGACTGTCACTGGCAGTTGCAGCTTTTTTTGCAGCAGATCGCGCAGCGGTACATTTTTCCACCCGAGATTGGGGGTTTGCAGAATGGTGCCCGTTTTTAGGTCCAGCGGCCCTGGTGAACCGACACCGACGCCCTTGATCTGTTCTGCCGGTAATCCCGCCGCTGCAACCGATTCCTCCACCCCTTCGACGATTCGATCGATCACCGGTGACGGACCCTGCTCAGCTTTGGTGCGCTTGCGCGACGATGCCAATATCTTGCCCTGTTCATCGACGACGGCGGTATAGATTTTGGTGCCGCCCAGATCGATGCCGATGACGACCTGTTTTTCATTCATAGGATTACCCCGGTTGTCATTTGTCCGTCCACAGCAAAGCGATTTACCGCCCTGCCAGCAACCCTCTTTGGGTATTGCATGTGCGCTCAGAGGTCGGGCGAGGGTGTTCTTCTTGCCCTTTGTCCTTTTGCGCGATTGGCACACCGCTTGGTGGATTCAGCGCATAGGTGATTCCTGGTTCAACCATTTCGGCAATCGCCAGTCCGACAAATCCAGTGGAAATGGGCAGGATTCCAATGCCGTATTTTTCAGCCCGTTCGGGCTTGCGGAAAAAAATCAGGTTGTTGTGGATGGCGCGCAACACTTTTTTATCCTGTTCGATGTGGTGATAGTACCAGGTGAGCAGATTGATGGCTCCCTGGCTGCGCTGTTGATCTTCGCTGCGCATTTTTCCCCACACTCCGCTGCGCTTTTGATTTTTGAGCAGCCAGCTGATGCTGGGTTTGATCTCCTGGGCGATAAAACAGCGCAGCGAATCAGATCCGCTGCGCAGATAGACCGCCACCAGGCCGTCGGCAAAATAGCTCATGGTATCCAGCGGCCATTCGTCGAGCCTGCTGTTGTGCAGGATGTAGGGGATTTCTCCTTCCTCGGTCTGTTGTGCCAGCAGCCAACGAAGCGCATTCTCTGCGACCATCCAATCGGAAGAATCGCCGGTGAAACAGGCAAGAGCCGAAAAAAAACCTGCGCCTGCAACGCTGGTGGAAATCGAATAGGGACTGAGCGACAGTTCGCCGCGATAGTAGCCGCAGCCGATGGCGCCGCGATTTTCACCGTCAGCAAGGATCCAACCCGGCGAGCCGCCACGGTTTTTACCCTGCGGATCATCAACGCTGCCCCAACGGATAAATGTGCCGAATCGCTGGAGGGTTTGCAGATAACGCCCTCTCTGTTGACCCTCGGTATACCGTATCGCCCGTGCCAGACCATGTGCTGCCGTGCCGGTGTCTCCGAGATAGATGTTGCCTTCCGGTGAGAGATCGCCCCAATAGCCGGCGGTATCGCCTTGCGATGACAAGACCAGTTGTTGCTGATCGACCAGGTGGTCGAACCAGGCCAGAGCCGTTTCCCGATAACGCGCATTGCCGCTCAGATCATAGCCGGCACACAACATGCGCGCCAGGTTGCTGTTGATAAATACAGAGGTGCGAAGGCGGTTGTCGATCGCCAACTCGCCCGTCGCCAGCTGGACGTCTACCGCCCAATCGCACAAGTCGAACAAAAGGTGAAGCGCCTGGTTATGCATGTTGGGATCAGTTAAAACCGCCCTGTCAGATGACACAATCTGCTGGTGACAAGAGAGCACCACCAGGAACAAGATGGGGAGCAACAGGATTTTTGCCATTTCTCTCCTTATTTTGGCAGCCCAACAGACCGCTCAACCGGCGCAAGGGTGGCAGATTGGTGCTCTGGTGAATTTTTCTTGCCACCAAGTTAACGAAATTATCTGTACTTTGTCAAGTGCTTATTGCCCGCCGGCGAGTGTGCCCAGTCGGGGAATTGTATCGCCTGAAGTAGTTGCGTCAACTGCTGCAGCGAAAACACGGAAGGGTTGAATCCTCTTGATCATCCGTTCATCTAAAGAAAAGCGGTCATAAAAGTTTTCCTTCTTTTCTGAGGAAGCAAATGCTGGAAGATTCCATTTCCGAAAAAATCATCAGGTGTTGCGGTGATGTTCAATCCCGCATCCATGCCTGCAGAACTCGGCAAATCGCTTGCATGCTCAAAGACAGGCTTTGCCAGGAGTTTGCTCAAGACTGCGTCAGTGAATTGATCAGACAATTGATCGCGCGACACATCGATGAATTGATCGCGGATACATTTGATCGGGATGGCAACAACAAGTATCTGGAGGAAGAATGAAAAAGACACGTTTCGGTTGGCTGTTGGTGGTTCTGATGCTGGTCACCGGATTTACCGGTTGCGGAAAATCGGAGCAAAATACAAAAGTTGCCGGCACTGCGGCCGTCGCCCAAACCGCCGAGAGCGACAAGGCGCAAGCGGCCTATCCTTTTGCCCTGAAGACCATGGCAGGGAAATCCATTTCGCTGCAGGATTACAAAGGCAAGGTTTTGATTGTCAATGTGTGGGATACCTGGTGCCCGCCATGTCAGGCGGAAATTCCCGATTTTATCGATCTGTACGACACTTATCAGAAAAAAGGTTTGGAAATCCTCGGAGTGGCCGGCGGTCGCAACGGCGAGAAGGCGGTTCTGGATTTTGTCGCGCAATATGGCATCAATTATCCCATCGCTCTTCTGACCCAGGAATTCCTGGATGGATTCGGCGGCATCAACGCCATTCCAACCACCTTTTTGATCGATAAAAAGGGGAACCTGGTTAAAACCTATGTCGGTTATCGTGAAAAAGAGGTCTTTGTTCAGGACCTGACCAAACTGTTATGACGAGCCGGGAGGGGCTGATGGTTGACAGTGAGCGAAGCAATCGTCAAGAGCTCGGTCTTATCAGCAAGCAGATCCTCCTTGAGGATTTGGTGCGTGAATATCCGCAGGCCGTGCGGTTGCTGATGGAGCGCGGTATTCGCTGTCTGGCCTGTGGCGAACCCATGTGGGGAACCCTGGAATCCGCTGCGGTTGACAAAAATTTCACCGCAGCGGAGATCGATCTGATCGTCGACGAGTTGAATGCAATGATTTCGGAACACAATTGATCCAGAGGTTCAACCAAACAATCCGCAACAGCATGGAACGGGTGAAAGAGATGAAAGCAACAATCCACCAGATCAAGGGCATTTCTTTGGCCGGGAAATCGGACTCGGGCCATTGGGTCGTCATGGATGGCCCGACGGAACTCGGCGGTGCCGATTCAGGTGCGCGGCCGTTGGAGCTCTTCCTGCTTGGCGTGGGGGGCTGCACGGCGATGGATGTGATCTCCATCCTCACCAAAAAACGCGTGTCACTCGATGACCTTGTCGTTGAGATCGAGGCTGAGAGGGCGGAGGAGCATCCCAAAGTTTTTACTCGCGTGCTTATCAAGTTTGTCATCACCGGCAACGATGTGCCGGAAGAGGCGGTGCAGCGCGCCATCGAGCTGTCGCAGGACAAATACTGCTCGGCTGCGGCGATGCTGAAAGCATCTGTGCCGATTGAAACGGCTTATGAAATCCGGCCGTCCGCTGCGAAAGGCTGACGCGGGGAAGAGGAATCAGCCATATTTTCCCGGCGACTGCAGAGTCGGCCGTTGCCTCTGCGGTAAAAAGGCTTGAATTTGTGGCGCCGCTTGTCTATATTGGCGATATGAAGAGCAAATCTATCCGCATCGCCGATAACGGCTCCGATTTTGCCGATGAAAAAGAGCTTATCCTGCAGGCGCGAAATGGCGATAAAAGTGCGATGGCGCGCATCGTCCGCGACAATGAAAGGCTGGTCTACAATGCTGCCTTGAAATTGTTGGCCAATACGGATGAAGCCGAGTGCGTGTTGCAGGAGACGTTTCTCAAAGTTTTTCAGGCTCTGCCGACATTCGAGGGCAAATCCTCGCTGTCGACCTGGATCTATCGCATCGCGACCAATTTTGCTTTGATGAAACTGCGCAGCAGGCGCAAGCAAGGCAGTGAGCTGGACGACGCGGAGCGGGAAGTCAGCCAAATCGCTCTGCAGGCATTCAATCAGTCGGTTGGAGACAATCCGCACCGCATCGTCGAGAACAATGAGTTGCGAATGGCGATGGATGAGGCCATTCAGCATTTGCCCGACAAGTTTCGCTCGGTTTTTATCCTCAAAGACATCGAAGGCTATTCGCTCAAAGAGATCGCTGAAATGCTTGAACTGACTCTGGCGGCGGTCAAATCGAATTTGCATCGCGCTCGATTGGCGCTGCGCAATCGGTTGGCGGAATACGTGGAAACCAAAACCTCTGCTTTCTAGATTCCCCTGATCTTATTGTTCCTGCAAATCGTTTTCTTCCGAAAGCAAACCGTGTTTTTTCAGTCGATAGCGCAAAGCATCGCGGCGCAAATGCAGCAGGCGCGCTGCGCGCGATTGGTTGTGGTTGGCCATCTGCAGGGCGTTGATGAGAATTTCTTTTTCGATCTGGGCGAACGGCATGCCCTCTGCGGGGATGTCAAAACGCGGCCGGGTGTTCGCCGCTTCCTGTTCGCTCTGCATGCGGTTCAAGTCTTTGGCGGTGAGCACCCTGTTGCTGCAAAAAATCATCGCTCTTTCTATGGTGTTGCGCAGTTCGCGCACATTTCCCGGCCAGGAATTGCGCCGCAGAAATTCGCGCGCCGATTCATCGATATCCTCGATCTGTTTGTTAAACTCGAGGTTATAGTGGCAAATAAAATGGCGGGCCAGCAGCAAGACATCTTCTCCCAACTGGCGCAAGGGCGGCACCACCAGTCGCACCACATTCAAGCGGTAAAACAAATCCTGACGAAATTTGCCTTCGGAAATCATGGCCTCCAGATTGCGATTGGTGGCGGTCACCAGGCGAAGATCGACGTGTTTTTCGACAGTGCTGCCCAACCGGCGAAATTTTTTCGTCTCGATAAAGGTCAGCAGCTTGGCCTGCAGTCCCAACGGCAACTCACCGATCTCATCTAAAAAAAGTGTCCCGCCATTGGCCGTCTCCATGATGCCGCTCTTGGTGGTCGTCGCGTTGGTAAAAGCCCCTTTCTCATAGCCAAAGAGTTCGGATTCGAGCAGGTTTTCCGGAATGGATGCGCAGCTGATCTCGACGAACGGCGATTTTTGCTCTCCGTGCAGCATCCGGGCAACCAGGCTCTTGCCGGTGCCGCTTTCGCCTTGAATCAAAACCGTGACCCGCGGGATGCCGGACAGTTTTTCGATCAAGTTCCGCAAAGCCACGATCTGCTCTGAATAGCCAAGCAGGGTTTCGCTGTCTCCGCGCAGGCCGGATTTTTGCCTGTTGAGCAGTTGCATCTCGTACTGCTGTTGGCGGATGTGCTGTCTGAGCTGCGCCAGCGAGGTCGCATCAGAGAGCACCACAACCAAAGGGGTATCGGGTTTTTCGGTTGGCACGACCTCGAGGTTAAAGTATACCAGATTGCCCTTTGGACCTTCGCGATTGAGATTCTCCATCTTGAATCGCGGCAATTCGCCATCGCTCACCTGTTGCAGGATCGGTTCGTAGCCGACCAGTTCAGGAAACGCCGAACCTATTGATTCTCCCGTTATTGCCTCTCTGCCGGTTTCAGGGATGACATCCATTTCGCACTCTACGATTTGCCAGGCCGGATCGAGGAGCGCATATCCGAGCCCCAAAGGCGGCATCAATTTATTCAGGTCGATTTTCACCGCTTCTGATCCTTCGCTTGTCTGGTTTTGGCTTTCTTCTTCGGCGGTGAGATCACCTGGTTCGCTTCATCGCGGCTGAGCAGGGATGAAGCCAGGGCGGAAAAAACCGAGTCGACTTGGCAACCGGTCTTGGCACTTGTCAGATGACAGGGGAGTTTGAGTTGATGGGCGAGGCGGAGGATCTCCTTGCTGTCGGACTCGATGTCCTGCAACAAATCCTTTTTGTTGCCTGCCAAAACCACCGCTGCCCCGGGATTGATTTCTTTAAAACGCTCGAGGACTGACGGCAGCGCCTCGATGGTCTCCGGCCGCAAAAGATCTGCCACAAGGATTGCCCCGGCCGCCCCCAGCAAATAACTCGGAGGGATTTTGTTTTCGGTCTCTTCGCCGGCGATATCCCAGATGAGCAGATTGTACTCGATCTGCTGTCCATCAGAGGCGGAAATTTGCAGCGATTTTTTTGTCACTTTGGCGCCGAGAGTCGAAAGATAATGGTCGGAAAAGCGATGATAGACAAAACGCTCGATCAGGCTGGTTTTGCCGACACTGTACATGCCGAGCAGGCAGATTTTTTTCTGCAATTGCATGGGATTTACCGCTGCAGGTTGGCTTTAAGAAAGCGGGTGAGGTATTTGTCGATGCCGTTGAATTGACTGTTGTCGCCCTGATAGTCCCGCAACGGCTTTTGATAGCGATTCTGGATTTTATGCACCAGTCCGCGAACAGATTCGTTAAAGGCTGCAGTTGGCACGCCGGAGTAGACCACGGCAAGATAGAAATAACGGCTCGATTCGATGCGAATGGTGCGCTCGCTGTGTTCGATTTCATACAAGTCGCCGGTATGCTGACCTTCAGCAAAAGCATCTTCAATGAACGATTTGATCACCTGCAGCATGCTGCCGATCACCTGGATTTCGCTCTCATTCGTGGAACTCTTGTGGGCGATCAACAACCCGGTCTTTTGGTGGATAATCAGCAGATGATCGATCTGCACCGATGCAGATTCGGCCAGCAGGATTTCCCCGGTGCTGACACCGAGAAATCGCGCCCTGAGCTGTTGAACCCACAGTGTCACGTTCAGCCGGCGATTGATCTGCTCGTTGATGGAAGAAACCAGGTTTTTCATCGATTCGGCCACCGCCCTTGATATCATACGACCGATGATCGGATAGAGAGCGTCTACCACATCCTCTTTGGAATCCTCTACCTGTTTGCGGATAGCCTCACCCATCAGCGGCGCCAGCGCAGTCGCCATGTCATCGCGCGACTCGTGGATCTTGCGTCCCAGGAGATCGGTCAGAATCGGTGAAAGAGTCGCCAATAACCGTTCTTTATCGGCCAGCATTTGATGCAGATCGATGACCTCATTTTCCAACTCACTGATGCGGCGTTGGTCATCGGTCAGAAGAATCTCTTTCAGCTGATGCAGCGGATCGACACCGGTTTTGCCGGTGCTTGTGCGATTTTCAGGCGTCATCGCCATTCCGTTTGTTGGTATCGGCTAATTTTTCGAGCAGATCCTCTCCGCGCAGGGATAAGGCAAGTTCAGCAAACAGATTGGCCAACTGCATGCGGTTGACTTGCTCGGCTCGGGCTTCGTCAAACGCAGCGGATAAGGATTTGTGTTGCGCCTGAAGCTGTTGCAGTTCGGTTTTAAGAGAGGAGAGTGACCGCTCCAACTTGTCGAGCTTTTGCTGGACCTGCTTGTTTAAATCCTCGATGTGTTCTTCGCTTGTGCGGCTCACGTCGGCAACGGTCTTTTGTAAATCTGTCAAATCTTTGGTCAGGCGGTTGATCTGGCGGTTATAATCCTGAATATGCTCACCGACAATCAGGTCGCGGATTTGCTCGATGTTGGATTTGCTATCTGGAATTTTATTCACCGTTCCTTCCCTCTTGTTGGTATTTCAATTTGCGATATCCTGTCGAAGGACACTGCTCTCCCCCAACCGATTTCGGCACTCTATCGCCCGTTTGTCATCGATTGCTCTGCCTTATTTGACGTTGAGCGGCAATTCGGTGTGCCCGCGTCCTGTATCGTTTTCTCGACGTTTGGATGGAAAACGAACAATCGTTTAATTATACGCAATATAGAATAATTTGTCAATGTTTTTTGCCGAAAAAGGGCATTTTTACTTTGCTGCTGTTGTTATAATGGTAAATATTGCGCACCCTGTGCGCGATATCGCGCAGAAAACACCGTTCTGTTGAGAAGATGGCTGTGGGGAATTTTCACTAACCCGTTATAAATCAGTTAATTAAAGAACAAGCAAAAAACTGGCATGTTTTTTGAACGGGCTGTAACGAAGAGAGAGCAGTGTTTTGCTGCGCAAAAGCTAAAACGGCTGGTAGAGTTTAATATGGGTCTATCAGTCTATCACACCTATTCACATTAGTTAGCGAGGAGAAAAGTATGAAAAAAATGGCTATCGTACTGGCATTGGCCTTTGTGCTGATGTCATCACCAGCATGGGCTGATCGGGATGGTTCTGTCTCTTTCGGTTTGCGCGGTGGTGTTGCTTACTACCAGGGAGACGATTTCGATTCCCCGTCTTTCAAACCTGCCGCTGGATTTTTCGGCGAATACTATCTGCTCAACCCGCTGTCTCTTGAGCTGGGTGCAGGTTGGTTGCAGTTGGCCGGAAAAGATGGCCTGGCTGTTCCCGATTTTGAGAGCGAACTGGTGAATGTGTCTATGTTGGCACGTTTGGGCTTGCCGTCCGACTATTTTCGGCCCTACCTCGCTGGCGGTGTCGCTGTGATTGACCGTATCCATCATTCACTGATGGAGTCTGTCGACGATTTGTCCCTGACTTTTCCGGTCGGCGGTGGCGTCGAATTCAAGGTTGCCGACAACACCATGCTCGATGTGCGCGGCTTGTACCACTTTGGACAGAAAGACGGCATGGATTATGTCTGGGCAGATGCCAAAGACAAATATCTGACCGGCACCCTGGGCTTGACCTGGAATAAGCCTGCCAATCTGGACAAAGACGGCGATGGACTGCTCAATTCGGAAGAGAAACAGCTGGGAACCGATCCCAAGGTTGCCGATACCGACGGTGATGGCTTGAGCGATGGCGACGAAGCCAAAGTTTACTTTACTGATCCGCTCAAAGCCGATACCGATGGCGATGGAATCTCGGACGCTGACGAAGTGCTCAAGTATAAGACCAATCCTCTGAAAGCCGACAGCGACGGCGACGGCATCAACGACAAGGATGAGATCGAGAAATATCAGACCAATCCTATCGAAGCCGACACCGATGGCGACGGCCTCTCTGATGGCGAAGAGATCCTCACGACCAAGACCGATCCGCTGAAGAAAGACAGCGACGGCGATGGCATGAGCGATTATGATGAAGTCAAAGTTGCCAAGACCGATGCGCTGAAGAAGGACACCGACGGCGACGGCTTGAGCGATTCCGATGAAGTCAAGATTCACAAGACCAATCCGCTGGTTGCCGACAGCGATGGCGGTTCCGTCAATGACGGCGTGGAAATCAAACGCGGCACCAACCCGCTCGATTCCCACGATGACGTGATCCTCGAAGTCGCGGAAAAAGGCGCCAAGGTTGTTCTCGATGGTATCGTTTTCGAAACCAACAAGGCCATGATCACCGATCAGTCAGCTGAAGTTCTGGAAAAAGCCTATCAGACTCTCAAGGCTTATCCGGATCTGACAGTCGAAATTCAGGGCTATACCGACAGTGTCGGCAGTCGCGCCTACAATATCAAGCTGTCACAAAAACGCGCCGATGCCGTCAAAGCTTACTTGGTCTCCAAGGGAATCGCTGCTTCCCGTATCACGGCTAAAGGTTATGGCCCGGACAGCCCGGTTGCCAGCAATGCAACCCCCGAAGGCCGTCAGCAGAATCGTCGTATCGAGTTTATGCGCACCAACTAGACAACAGCGCAGTTGACGCAAAAGGCTCCCGAGCGATCGGGAGCCTTTTAATATTACACTGAAACCACCGGTCAGAACCTATGAACGCCACTCCAATACTTTTTCTATTCGCAGCTCTGCTTCTTGGCTTTGCCATTGGATGGTGGATAAAACGCGGTCTGGATCAACGACGGTTTTCTCGTCTGGAAAAGATGTGGAAGATTAATTTTTTTAGCCAGGAATCGCGTATCCGTCAACTGCGAAGGCTCGGTGAACGCGATGACTCTGAAGAGGCGACAGACCCCAACCATGCCCACGATATCCCCTGAAAAGCACCCTTTTTGTACCCGGTCCTAACGCAGCAACGCCACAATTTCTACTTGATGTTCGCCGCCGTTGCGAAAATGGAGATAGTAAACCCCGCTTGGCAGATCGTGCGGAGTCCACTCCACTTCATAGGCACCAACCACCAAAGAATCAGCACAGAGTCCGTCTACAGACCGGCCGTCGGCAGTCTGGATATCCAATTCAAAAAGCCTGGCGCTGCAGATGGCGGCGCGAAAGCGAATCGCCGTGTCGAATGGATTGTCATTCAAACGCACGATTCTCATGCCAGTGCCCGATGGCGCAGAAAACTGTTCCAAACCACCGGACAACTTGTGAAAATTCGACTCTCCCCAAGCCAAACCGATCGCGGCCAATAAAAACAACAGCTGCCATGTTCTCATGATTGCCTCCCTTTTTAACCCTCGATCGCTGACAATATTGCTGTTACAAAATCTATACCAAGGGACCCGGATGCGGTCTGACAACCGCCAAAGCCGCTGCAACCGTGCGATTCACCCCTGCTGACGTTTCATTTTGAGGCACTGATGGGACACCTGTGCCGTGTTCCGCCGTATACTGTTAAACCCACCATGGCCAATTCCGCAACAATTAAATGATTGAACCTTTGTCTGCAGATTTGTATTTTGAATAGGCGTTGTTGATCCCGTTGACCGACAAAGTCCAAAGAATCGCAACAATTCAAACCCGGACTGGGTGCTGGTAACCGAATCCGGTTCAAACAAGGAAAAGTTATGCAACGTAAACTGATGTTGTTGTTCCTGCCATTTTTAGCCTGTTCGCCGATGAAAACTGCACAACAATACTGGGTCGCTCACGACCTCGATGCCACTATCCGGGAGTGCAAGGCAATCGTGGCAAAAGATTCAAGCGCAATCGACGCCTATGCACTGCTCAGCCGGGCTTATTGGGAAAAGGGTGTTTTGGATAGCGCCCAGCTTGCGGCCGAGACGGCCTTTCGTCTGGCGCCAGAGGAGGTAGCGGTGCGCTCTCATCTGGCCGAGCTCTACTCGCATCGTGCCGAGCAAGCCAGTATCGCAGGTGACTTGCGAACGGTCCTGCACTTCGCCAAGCAGGCGCAAGCGACACTGCCCGACCACGCGCTCTATCTCGAGAGACTGGGCGACATTTATGCGCAGCTCGGCAGGCACGATCAGGCTATCGAATATTATCAACAGATCAGCGCGGATTCTGCTGTGCAAAGCCGCAGCAAAAGCAAGCAGGATTCTCTGCACAGCCTGAACGTTCAGGCGCAAGCCGAAGTCGAAAAAGGTCTGCAACTCTATCAGCGCAAAAGCTGGTCGGCTGCAGCGAACCGCTTCGCCCGGGCCAGGGAGCTAAAGCCGGACTATGATCGCGCCCGTTATTATTTTCATCTTGCGTCCGGTCAATCTCTCAATCGCAAGGGGCTCGATAACCAGCTTTGGGAAGCGATTGAACATTTTGGCTTGGCGTCATCGATATTCCCGGATCGCGGTGAACCCCATTTCTGGATGGCCACTGCCTATCACAAAAAGGATGCGAAAGAATACCAAAACGCCATCAGCGAGTTCGAGATGTGTGCGCAAGTCGAGCCCGAGGGTCCTTTCGCCAAACAAGCGCGCGAAAAAGCAGCGGAATTGCGTGCGCATCAGAATAAAATGCAAGATTTCTGGGGGCGAAAATAGCTCTGGAGGCAAAGGTGAAAATTCGACTGATTTGCTTGCTTTTGTTGATCGCTCTGGCTGAGGTCATGGCTTCACTCGAATTTGAGACCGTTTTTCAGCGCACTGTCGGACCGGGTGTGACCTATGAGCGGATCATCGAAGCCACGCAACCCTGGCGGATCGATCTGTTGCAGTTGGATTTGGATAACCCCAATCTGCAAATGGAATCGGTGAAGGCCCGGGATCTTCTCTATGGTCTGGAGGGGACGCGGTCGATGGCGGAGCGAAAAACCAGAGAAAATCATTACGTGCTGGCCGCGATTAACGCCGATTTCTACAACACCCTGACGGGTGAACCGATCAATGCCCAGGTTGTCAATGGCGAGCTGGTGCGCCGTCCCGGTACGCTTTCCACGATAGGGTTCGATCGTCATAATCGCCCTTCGCTGGCGCGGACGGCCTTGACGGCCTCGGTCGCGAGCGGCGGTCAGGTGCTGCCTCTCAATACAGTTAATGCCACTCGACAGGCAAATTTTCTGGTGCTCTACAATTCTTTTTTCGGTGCTTCGACCCAGACCAATCAATGGGGGACCGAGGTTCTGGTCACGCCGCTTACGCCGTGGGTGATAAACGATACGGTCTATTGCCGGGTGGACAGCATCGAGGTTTTGCGCGGCAACATGGCCATTCCCGCCGGCAAAGCGGTGCTTTCCGGCCATGACGCGGCAGCGACATTTTTACAGAATCACGCCCAAAAAGGGGACACCCTTTCTCTCTACATCGGTCTGCTTGCGCATCGGCCGTCGCTCACGCAGCTGCTGGGCGGTTTGCCGCGGATCGTTCACAATGGTGCCAATTGGGTCGATCAGGGTGTAACGCAGGAAGGGGGCCCCGACCACGCCTTTCAGCGTCATCCGCGCACCGCGATCGGATTTTCCGCTGACAGCACCCGCCTGTTCCTCATCACTGTCGACGGCCGGCAGGATCACAGCGACGGCATGACTCTGCCGGAGCTGGCTGACTTTATGATATCCCGCGGTGTTGCAGAGGGGCTGAATTTCGACGGCGGCGGATCGACGACCATGGTGGTGTGGGATCAAATCGTCAACTCGCCTTCAGATGGTTTCCAGCGTTCGGTTTCCAACGCGTTGCTGGTGGTCAATACCGCCCCGGTCGGCCCGGTTGTGGCGCTGGACATCGTGCCGCGCGCACCGCGGCTGGTCAGCGGTGATACCCTTCGTTTCACCGTTATCGGTCTGGACAGCACCTTCCATCCGCTCGAACTCGATCCGCAGGCCCTCGAGTCCGAGGTCGACCACCCTTTTGCCGAAATCAATGGCACCCAATTGATCGCCGGTGCGGAGCGCGACAGCGGGTTTGTGCGGTTTCGTGTCGGCGGGACAATCGATTCAGTCTTTGTCGGTGTCAAATCGATTGAATCGATCGAGATCCTGCCACGCCAGGTGGTCGTCGATACGCTGACCTCCTTCCAATTTTCCGCCCGGATTTTCGACAGCGATCGTCTGCTGCGAACTGTGCAGCCGGTTTGGTCGGTGCAAGACAGCACGGTTGGCTTGATTGCCGCCAACGGCGTTTTCAGCGCCCGGCGCTCCGGGACAACCCGCGTGTTTGCCGATTATCGTTCCAGCGTTGATACCGCCCGGGTTGCCGTCGAGTTGGGACAAGGCACCGCGATTCTCGATGGATTGGAGGATGCGAACAACTGGTCGCTCACCAACCTGAATTGTGATTCGGTTGCCACCGGATTGCGGCTTTCTGCAGAAACGGTGACTTGGGGAAATCAAGCTCTGGCGATCGATTACCGCTTTGCCTATCAGCCGGGTGTTGAGAACTGGCTCTATCTGCATACGGATCAATTGATCTACGGACTGCCGGACTCGATGACGATCGATTTTCGGCTTGACAGTCTCATGCACAGCATTTATTTTATCGTCGCCACTTTGCAGGGCGATGAGTTCAAACTGACACCTCGTCGCCGGCCTCGGGATTTGGAGCAATACAATCTGGTCGGAGTCAACGCTCAGACGCCATCAGCCGGCGATTTGACGGGCCCGTATTATTTTCCCATTCGGCTGAAGCGAATCGAGATCAAACTCGCCAGCACCAATAAAACCGGTCAGATCTACAGCGGCACGCTTTTCCTCGATCGCTTGCGCGTCACTTACCCGCAAAAGTTTCCAGCTGCGGTTTCTGATCCGGCTGTTTTGGTTCCGCATTCTCTGCATCTCTGGCCGGCCTATCCCAATCCGTTCAACGCCAGCACCACCATACGCTTTCGGTTGGATGGTGATCTTTTTCTGGATGTGGCTTTGTATGATGTTCTGGGACGACAAGTCCGTCACCTGTACGCGGGCAGACCGGGGAATGGTGAACACCGGCTGTTGGTTGAAGCGGAAGATCTGGCAACAGGTGTCTATTTTGTCCATTTTCAGCCATTCGGTCAGTCTCCGATCAAATTGTTGCTGATCAAATAGGCCGGTGCTGTATCGTTTGATTCCATCCGGGAGGTGCCATGCATCGCAAACGGATTCTCGGGTTTTTTTTGCTGCTTGCAACATTCAGCAATCCGGCTTTTGCTGACCTTGAATTTGAAACGGTCAAGGAAAAACCAGTCGGTCCGGGCATGGTCTATTCGCACATTGTGGAAAAGACCCAACCCTGGTCGATTCATCTGCTGCAAATCGATTTGCATAATCCTTATTTGATCATCGAATCGGTCAAGGCCAAAGAAACTGTCGCAGGCCGGGAACCCACGGACACAATGGCAAAACAGCGCGATTGGGAAGGCCATTTTGTCGTCGGCGCTGTCAACGCCGATTTTTATGAACCCAATGATGAATCGACCAATGCTCAGGTCGCCCAGGGCGAATTGGTCCATCTGCCGATTAAAAGATTTTCGGCTTTGGCTTTTACCGATGACCATCAGCCGGCGATCGAGCAAATCGACTTTCGGGGCGTGCTGCTGGCCGGCGACACCGCTTTGATCATCGATGATATCAACCGGCCGTTATCAGGCGATCGGCTCCATCTCTTCAACCGCTTCAGTATCGATTCACCGCAAAATCGCAGTGCGGATCACCAGGTGCAGATTCACCCGTTAGAGACGTGGCTGGCGAACGATACCCTGCTTTGCGCGGTGGACTCGATCAGCAGCAGCAACGAGGTTCTGCCCATACCCGCAGGCGGCGCGGTGTTGGCCGCTTCTGGGCTTGCAGCTGGCGCCTTGAACCGCGTGGTTGCACAGGGCGATACCCTGCGTTTGGTTTTGCAGTTGTCCCCGCTTTTGCCCGGGCGGATCAAGGAATTGGTCGGCGGTTATCCGCGCATCATTCGCGATGGTAAAAACTATGTGCGGCAGGGCTTGTGGGAAGAAAACCACGTGAATCCGACTGATACCCGCAATCCTCGTACCGCCGCGGGCTTTACCGCCGACAGCAGCAAACTGTTCCTGGTCGCCATCGACGGCCGCCAGGAGCACAGCGCCGGCATGAGTTGGGTCGAGTGGGCAGATTATCTCCTCAGCCTTGGCCTGTATCAGGCGATCAATCTCGATGGCGGGGGATCGACTGCGATGATTATCCGCGGCGAGGTGGTCAACATTCCTTCCGATGGTTATGTGCGTCCGGTAGCCAATGCCCTCTGTATCGTCTCTTCTGCGCCGCGGGATGAAATCACGCAACTGGCCATCGAACCATCCGCGCTTCGCTTGTTGCCCGGCGATACCGCTGTTTTCCGGGTTACCGGTCTGGATCGGTTTTACAATCCCCAGAATTTGGCTCTGCAAGATGTGCAAATCGGCGTTCCTGCAGCGGTCGGCACCTGGTGCCCGGGCAAAGGATTGATTGCAGCTTTGACGCCGGACAGCGGCTTTGTCTCATTTCGCTACGGCGATGCGATCGACAGTGTTAAGGTGGTTGTCAAGGCGATTGATCATTTTTCTGTCTCTCCTGAATTGGCGGTTGTCGACACCAGCACCGATCTATCTCTGTCTGCTGAAGTCATCGACAGCGATCATGAACTGCATATCGTCGCCGCCCGGTGGGCTGTGCAGGATTCCAGCATCGGCAAGGTCAGTGGCAACCTTTTTCGAGCCCGTCGGCAGGGCGAAACGGCCATTATCGGCTCTTATCTCGGATTAACCGATACCCTTTGGGTGCGCGTCGAGCTCGGCATCGGTCAACGCCTGCTTGACGGTTTTGAAGACGAAAGTTCATGGACGCTACATTCCGTCAATTGCGACAGCAGCACAACCGCCCTGCGCTGGGCGGATGCTCCGGTCACCCAGGGTGATCGCGCCTTGGCCGCCGATTATCGGTTTGCCTACCAGGCCGGCGTCGAAAATTGGCTCGATCTCAGCTGCGATCAGCTGATCTATGGCGTCCCCGATTCTTTATGCTTCGATTTGTATCTGGACGATCTGATTCATACGCCTTACATCGAGGTCACTACCGCGCAGGGAGAACAAGTCCGCCTTTCGCCGCGCCGCCGACCGCGCGCCACGCAGAGCTACAACCGGGTCGCCGTCGCTTTGCCGATGGTTCCGGCCGTCGAGTCGCATTCGCCCTATCCCTATCCTCTGCGCCTCACCGGCATCACCATCCGCCTGGCCTCGGCGCTGCAGAGCGGTCTGACCTATTCCGGATCGCTCTATCTCGATAACCTGGTGGTCTCCTATCCTGCAGAGTCTCCGGTCAAAGTGTTCCTGCACCCTGAACGTTTGCCATCCAAAATGGGATTGCTGCAGAGCTATCCCAACCCTTTTAACGATCAAACCATTTTATCTTTTAACCTGCTTCGCTCCGGCATGATTAAAATTTTCGCCTATGATCTGCTCGGCAGGCAGAGCCGCCTTTTGTACAGCGGTTATCGACAGCAAGGTGAACACCGCCAGATCTGTGATTTCACCTCCTTGCCTTCGGGCATCTATTTTATCGCTCTGGATCCAATGAACAGCAAACCGCTGGCAGTGACTCTCATCAGGTAGCCTGAATGGACAACATGACACTCTTGGTGATTTCATTTGCTTTGGCCATGGATGCTTTTGCGGTTGCCGCCATGATCGGCATTCAGTTGCCCCAATTTGATCTGCGCGATATCCTTCGGGTGGCGTTTCACTTTGGATTTTTTCAGTCGCTCAACACCATTATCGGCTGGTGCGCCGGTCTGGCCGTACGGCCGATGATCGATGCTTTTGATCATTGGATCGCCTTTCTTTTGCTGCTGGTCATCGGCGGCCGAATGATTTATGAGGCGTTTTCCGATCAAACAGAATGCTCTGAACGAGACCGCAGCCGCGGCTTGCATCTGATCGCGCTGTCGATCGCCACCAGCATCGATGCGCTCGCTGTCGGACTCAGCTTTTCAGTGCTGAATGTCTCCATCTGGATACCGGCTGTGGTTATCGGCATCGTCGCTCTGCTGTTGAGCATGGTTGGTTTTCAACTCGGGCATAGTTTCGGCTGTCGTGTCCCATTGGGTAAATATTCGGATATCCTTGGCGGTGTGGTGCTGATCGTTATTGGAATTCATATCTTGTCAGAACATGGGGTTTTCATCGGATTTTTTTAAAGCCAGGTCCTTCTGACAGTTTGTATTAGAAACCAGAGGAGAATTCAATGTTCGATGCTGATCTCAAACGCTATTCCCAAATGGCGTATCGCCGTTGCGGCAGCAGCGGCTTAAAGCTGCCGCAGATCTCTTTGGGCTTGTGGCACAATTTTGGTGATGTCGATTCGGTGGCCAACGGCCGCGCGATCCTGCGCCGCGCCTTTGATCGCGGAATCACCCACTTCGATCTGGCCAACAATTATGGCCCGCCTCCGGGAACAGCAGAAGAAAATTTTGGCAAAATATTGCGCCAGGATTTCCTTCCTTATCGAGATGAAATGATCATCTCCACCAAAGCGGGATATCTGATGTGGCCGGGTCCGTACGGCGAATGGGGTTCACGCAAGTATCTCCTTGCCAGCCTGGATCAAAGCCTTCGCCGAATGGGCCTCGACTATGTCGATATCTTTTACTCCCATCGCCCCGATCCGGAAACGCCATTGTCCGAAACCATGATGGCTCTGGACCATGCCGTGCGGCAGGGCAAAGCGCTCTATGCCGGTATCTCCAACTATTCTGCAGAGCAAACCCGCGAGGCAGCGCAAATCCTGCGCGACCTCGGCACACCTTGTCTGATCCATCAGCCCAGCTACTCGCTGTTCAATCGCTGGATCGAAGCCGATCTTTTACAGCTTCTCGGCAACGAAGGGATCGGCTGCATCGCTTTCTCGCCGCTGGCGCAAGGGCTTTTAAGCAGCCGTTATCTGCAAGGCATTCCGGAAGATTCGCGTGCGGCAAAGCCGCACGGTTTTCTCAAGCGCGACCGCATCACCGACGACAAAATCGCACAAATCCGCAAGCTGAATGCTTTGGCCGAACGCCGCGGGCAAACATTGGCGCAGATGGCGCTGACCTGGGTGTCGCGGGATGCGCGGGTCACTTCAGCTCTGGTCGGCGTCAGCCGGATCGAACAGCTCGAAGAGAACTTGAGAGCAATTTCGGCTGCCCCGCTGCATGAAGAAGAACTCGCCGAGATCGACACCATTGTCGGCTGATTGGATGAAGACTCGTCACAGCCTGCATACATAAGGAAAGGAACAACAAATGGTTTGGGCGCTGGTGTTAGGTCTGCTCGCATCAATCGCCATTTTCGCGCTGGCCAGACCGATCGAGGCAAGGGGGGAAGATTTTCCTTTTCATGATCCTGATTTGTCTGTGGAAGAACGGGTGGACGACCTGGTCGCGCGTCTGACGTTGGCGGAAAAGGTGGCGCAAATGGTGTTTGATGCTCCAGCGATTCCGCGGCTTGGGGTGCCGGATTACAACTGGTGGAACGAATGCCTGCACGGCGTCGCCCGCGCCGGCAAGGCCACGGTCTTTCCCCAGGCCATTGGCCTTGCGGCTACCTGGGATGTCAGCCATCACCATCGCGTCGCGCAAGCGATTGGCGATGAGGCGCGCGCCAAGCATCACCACTTTTTGCGCCAGGGGAAACGCGAGATCTATCAGGGCCTGACCTTCTGGTCGCCGAATATCAATCTTTTTCGCGATCCGCGCTGGGGGCGCGGTCAGGAGACCTACGGCGAGGATCCGTTTCTGACCGGTGAACTGGGCGCTGTGTTCGTGCGCGGCCTGCAAGGCAATCACCCGAGGTACCTCAAACTGGTGGCCACCCCCAAGCATTTTGCGGTGCACAGCGGCCCGGAGCCCGATCGCCACACCTTCGATGCTCAAGTCGATGACCGCAATTTGCAGATGAACTACTTGCCACATTTTAAAAAATGTGTCATCGATGCCGGGGCCTGGTCGGTGATGTGCGCCTACAACCGGTTTCGCGGCGAACCGTGCTGCGGCAGCAATCCGCTTTTGCAGAAAATTTTGCGCGATCAGTGGGGTTTCCGCGGATATGTGGTCTCGGATTGCGGTGCGATAAAGGATTTTTGGGCCCATCACCGGGTGGTGGACACCCCGGCCAAGGCCGCAGCCAAGGCTGTTCGCGCCGGCACCGACCTGAATTGCGGCGATCAATATCCGAATCTGATTGCCGCAGTCGAAATGGGATTGATCAGCGAGGCCGAGATCGATCGTTCGGTCAAGCGGCTTTTTGCCGCCCGCTTTCGCCTTGGCATGTTCGATCCGGAAGAACGGGTGCCGTTTGCAGGAATTCCCTATTCTGTGGTCGACTCGCCTGAACACGACCTGCTGGCGCTTGAAACCGCGCGCAAGAGCATGGTGCTGTTGAAAAACGACGGTCAACTTTTGCCCTTGTCCAAAAACCTCAAATCTGTGGCTGTCATCGGTCCCAATGCCAACAATGTCGATGTTTTGCTCGGCAACTACAATGGCACGCCGACCCATCCGATCACCGTGCTGGCAGGCATCCGTCGGGCTGTCGGCCATTCAATGCGGGTGCGCTATGCGCAGGGATGCGAGCTGGCGCAAGGCTTGCGCACTCTGGAGATCGTGCCTGCCAAGCTGTTGACCACACCGGCAGGACAGTCAGGTGTGGTCGGCGAATATTTTGCCAATGTTGATTTATCCGGTCAATCCGCCATGAGCCGTGTCGATTCAACAATCGATTTTTACTGGGCCGATGAATCGCCGTTTGCAGAGCCGGCCACCGATATCTATTCGGTGCGCTGGGACGCCGTGCTCACTCCTGCAGAAAGCGGGTCATATGATCTGGGCGTCACCGCCGTCGGTCGTTGCCGCTTGCAGGCAGACGATCGTTTGGTTGCAGAACTGGATTTTCCCGACCACACCTTGACAAAAGTGAGCACCATCGAGCTGGTCGCCGGTCAACCGCTGCGGTTGCGCCTCGAATACAGCAAAACCAGAGGTGAAGGCATGGTGCAGTTGGTATGGGCTGCCCATGACCGCGACCTGCAAAGCGAAGCGCTGTCGCTGGCCCGCTCCGCTGATGCGGTGATCCTTTGCCTCGGTTTGTCGCCGCGTTTGGAAGGCGAGGAAATGCCGGTGGCAATCGATGGTTTTAGCGGCGGCGACCGGCTAACACTCGATTTGCCGAATGTGCAACAGCAACTCATGCAGGCGATCGCTCAGCTCGGCAAACCGACAGTGCTGGTGCTTATGAACGGTAGCCCTCTTTCGATTGAATGGGCGGACCGGCATATCCCGGCAATCCTCGAGGCCTGGTATCCGGGTCAGCGCGGCGGCGATGCCGTCGCGGACGTGCTGTTCGGCGATTACAATCCCGGCGGACGCCTGCCGATCACCTTTTATCGTTCGGTGGACCAACTGCCGCCGTTTTCCGATTATTCGATGGCTCAACGAACCTATCGCTTTTTTTCTGGATCTGTTCTCTATCCCTTTGGCCACGGGCTGAGTTACACCCATTTCACTTATCATGACCTTGTCCTTTCTGCCGCGGAAATCCACGCTGGCGAGCGGTTGCGGATCAGCGCCACGGTCCGCAATATCGGCGATCGCGCCGGTGAGGAGGTGGTGCAGCTCTACATCACCGATCTGCAAGCGTCGGTGCCGATGCCGATCCGTTCACTGGTCGGATTTCAACGGGTGTTCCTGCCGGCCGGCGAATCGCGCCGGGTTGATTTTGTGATCGAGCCGCAGGCCTTTGCCATGGTTGACGATCGCGGCATCTGGCGCATCGAAGCCGGTGAATTTGATCTCTTTGTCGGCGGCCAGCAACCAGGCTTTGCCAAAGAGGGCGCTGCCGCAGCCTTATCGGCGCGACTCATCGTCAGCGGCGATCTCGAATTGTCGCACTGACCCATATTTGTTTTGTGCGACATTTGTTGGAGAAACTGAATGAACGGCGAAGAACTGCGTGAATATTGTTTGGCCAAAGCCGGAGTGACTGAGGAGTTTCCCTTCGACGACACCACTCTTGTTTTCAAGGTGATGGGCAAAATCTTTCTTTTGTTGCGGCTGGATGCGGTTCCTCTGCAGTGCAATCTCAAGTGCTCGCCCTTGCGGGCCTTGCAGCTGCGAGAAGAATTTCCTCAGGTGCTGCCAGGCTACCACATGAACAAAAAACACTGGAATACGGTGGTGATCGATGATCTTTTGCCGACACGCGATCTGCAGCAGTGGATCGATGATTCATATCATCTGGTTGTGCAAGGATTGAACCGGTCAATGCGGGCAGCCCTTGCCGTTGAAGAAAGAGAAGTTCAGGATTTGCGGTAAAGCAAGACAAACGATCCCCAATCTACAGGAGGTGGTCCGGCATGGCGCAAAAGTCCCGGCATTCACAAAAAATGGGGTGGCGGCAAACGCCGAGAGCGGTGTTCTTGCTGCTTTTTCTGACCGCTTGTGCTGCACAGCTGCCAAAAACTGTGCCATACAACACTGACGGCATGGACAGGCAGACCCGCAATGTGCATAAAAAAGCCGAGCGTCTGTTGCGGGAATGCGTTTTTACCCGCACGCCGGTGCAATTGGATCGCAGTGTGCGCATCGACAGCGTGCGGGTGGATCCAGTGCGCCGGACGGTTCGCATCGACTGCAACAAATCCCTGTCGATGATCCCGTTTCGACCCGATAATACCGCAAAACTTTATACGCGTCTGCGCAAGCTGCTCGGCAGAAAGTATCGGTCGTACGATGTCCGATTGTGTTCCCTGCAAACACCGATCGAAGAATTGATCCCCAATGTCTATCGGCTGCCGCAAAATGCGATAGACCGGACCCGGTTGCCTCGTTTTTCCACTTTGCGTCCGCAGCCGTTGCTCAACCGGGTTTCGCAGCCCTGGCGTTCTACTCAGGGATTGCAGGAGCGCAACATTGCCCTCTGGCACAGCCATGGCTGGTATTATGCCAATGCCCTCGATCGTTGGGAATGGCAAAGGCCTCGCCTCTTTGTGACCGTCGAGGATCTGTTGCCGCTTTCCTTTGTGCTTCCCTATCTGGTGCCAATGCTCGAGGATGCCGGCGCCACCGTGTTCTTGCCCCGCGAACGCGATACCCAGAACCATCGTGTGATTGTCGATAACGACTCGGTTCCAGCTGATGAAGGTTCCGTCTATTGTGAGGAGCGCGACGCCGATGGTGACGCCTGGCAGACCGGCGCGGGCCCTGGATTTGCAGTCGGCACACCGCCTTATCTGAGCGTTGAAAATCCTTTTCAACAGGGAACCTACCGAACCATCGCCTGTGATTCGCTGCCGACCGCGCATGTCGAGTGGATACCCGATATACCGGCGGACGGAGAGTATATGGTGGCGATTGCGTACGTCTCATCGCCGCAGAGTATTTTGGATGCGCACTATACGGTGGATCACCTTGGCGGCCGGACGGAATTTGTCATCAATCAACAGATTGGCGGCGGAACGTGGATCTATCTTGGCACCTTTGCTTTTCGCGCCGGAGTGCATCGCGATTGCGGGCGGGTGATGCTCACCAATCAGAGCCGGCAATCCGTCGGCGTGGTCACGGCGGATGCGGTGCGCTTTGGCGGCGGCATGGGAGAAGTCGCGCGCAACGGCAGAACGAGCGGCCGGCCGAAATTTCTCGAAGCGGCGCGCTATTATCTGCAGACCGCCGGCATGCCGGATACGCTGGTCTACAACCTGAACGGCAATCAAGACGATTACAAAGACGATTATCAAAGCCGCGGCGAATGGGTCAATTATTTGATCGGCGCGCCGTATGGCCCCAATATCGAACGCTCTGCTGCTGGTCTGGGCATCCCAATCGATCTTTCGCTCGCTTTTCATACGGATGCCGGCATCTCCCGCAATGACACCACCATCGGCACTCTATCGATCTACAGCTTCATGGCTGCCGATTCGCAGCGGGTTTTCCCCGACAGCGTCTCCCGGCTGGCCAACCGCGATCTGGCAGACTTGGTGCAAACGCAGCTGGTCGAGGATATTCGGGCTTTATACGATCCGGTATGGCAGCGACGACAACTGATGGACGGAGATTACAGCGAAGCGTTTCGGCCGAACGTGCCGTCCATGTTGCTCGAATTGCTATCCCATCAGAACTATCTCGACATGCACTTTGCACTCGATCCCCGTTTTCGATTTTCGGCGGCGCGGTCGATCTACAAAGGCTTTTTGCGTTTCATCGCCTTTCAAAATGGCTTTTCGCCGGTCGTGACCCCGCTTCCGGTAACCCATCTTTCTGCCGAATGGAGCGGCCCGGGGCAAATCACCCTGAGCTGGCGGCCGCAATTCGATCCGCTGGAACCGACGGCCGTCCCCGATGGCTTTATCGTCTATCGCGGCGGCGAAAACGGCGGCTTTGATAATGGGACCCGAGTGGAAGAATCGACCGCTGCGATAGACGATTTGCTGCCGGGGCAGGTGACCCGCATTCGAGTCGCGGCGGTCAACGCCGGAGGAAAAAGTTTTCCTTCTGCAGTCCTGGCGGTCTGTTGGATGGGCGAGGAGAGCCCTAAAGCCCTGGTCATCGACGCCTTCGATCGCATCTGCGCGCCGCAGGGCGTCGAAAGCGACGGCTTTGCCGGTTTTCTGTTGCAGCAAGACGCCGGCGTGCCGGAAGGGATCGATTTCGGCTTGACGGGTGAGCAATTCGATTTTGATCCGCAATCCTCTTATCGCGTCAACGATGCGCCGGGCCATGGAGCGAGCTTTGCCAATTTCGAAACGACGTTGATCCCCGGAAATACACGGGATTTTGCCGTTGAACATGTGGCCGCATTCAAGGCTTGCGGTTACAGCGCGTTGACGGTCAGCGATGAGGCAGCGGCCGAGTCGCAGACCTGGCAAAACGATTATCAGGTGGTCGATTTGTTGTTGGGTGAAGAGCGGCGCACGCTGCCGGTCAAAGTAACTGCCGCCAGCAAACGAACGGATGAATTCCAAGCTTTTCCGCCGCCGCTGCAGGCCAGGCTCACCGCGTATTGCCGGCAAGGCGGCAATTTGCTGATCTCTGGTGCTTATGTGGCCACTGATCTGTTTATGGATCGCGACAAGGATCATCCGGACATTGAATTTGGCCGATCGGTTTTGAAAATAGATTGGGTCACCAATCATGCCGCCAGGCATGGACAGGTTCAAGCAGTGCATCCGCTTTTCCCGCTGCCCCAGACCATTCGATACAGCGCTGCCGCGCCAGGCGACCGTTATCCCGTCGAGGCTCCGGATGCTTTTACCGGTGTCGATGGTGCGTTTACCGTCATGCGGTATGCCGAAAATGGTTTCAGCGCCGCCACTGCTTATGATGGCGACTATCGCCTGATTGTTCTGGGGTTTCCGTTTGAGTCGATTTTGAGCGCTCAGGACCGAGAAAGCGTGATGCGTTCGGCCCTTGCTTTTTTTGCCAAACCGAAAGTTGTCGACAGCGGCTCCTAGGCGGATGCGGAGGGGCGGCAGACTGCAGGATGATGCGATCGCCGCTTGAAGCAAGAAAAACTGTTGTCTATCGAAAAGATTTATGGTATATTTAAATTTTGAAACTTGATCGCCGGTACAGCAATACCGCTGAAATCAATCCGGATCGGCCTGATATCAGAGCTTCTATGCTCGGCCGGTCTCACCACTGCGTCGCACGATGATCAGACAGCTTTTTCTGGAGAGTGGTCGGCAAAATGAAAAGGCGAAAATCTCTCGCAAAATACGGTATCTATCCACAGCGCTTCCTTCCAGCGGTGCAACCGCAGGAGGTGCCCAAAGATGCAGATCTGGACCATCCTTCGCTCTACTTCAACCATGAATTGAGTTGGCTCGATTTCAATTGGCGGGTTTTTTACCAGGCTCTCGATACTCGCTGGCCGCTGTTGGAACGGGTGCGATTCCTCGCAATTACGGCCAATAATCTGGACGAGTTTGTCCAGAAACGCGTTGGCGGTTTGAAACGTCAGGAGGCGGCCGGAGTTCACTCTTTGTCTCCTGACGGTCGTCGACCCACCGAGCAGCTCGATATGCTGCGGCGCGCGATTCAACGCATGCACCATGTCATGACCGAAACCTGGGAACGCGATCTCAAACTGGCTCTCCGCGATGAGGCCAATATTGTGATCTGCGATTATGCTGATCTGACCAAAACCGAGCGCAAAAAGGCAGAGGCTTATTTTAACGATTATATCTATCCGGTCTTGACGCCGCTGGCGGTGGATCCAGGCCATCCTTTCCCCTTCATTTCCAATCTGAGCCTTTCTCTGGCCATTGTCATGCACCATCCCGCCCGCAACACCCTTCATTTTGCCCGGGTCAAGGTGCCGGATATCCACGGCCGCTGGTATCGCATAAACAGCGGCAAAAAATTAAAATTGCTGCCCATCGAGCAGCTGATCGAGAGCCATATCGATAAACTGTTTTATGGCATGAAGATCGATTCTGTGTATGCTTTTCGCATCACCCGCAATGCCGACATCCGGCGCGATGAAGAGGAAGCCGAGGATCTGTTGGAAATGATCTCTGAGGAATTGCGGGAAAGGCGGTTTGCGCCCGTGGTGCGTCTCGAAATGGCCAAAGATATGCCGCTGGCCACTCGACAGCTGTTGCTGCGGGAAATGGAGCTGCACGAAGACGATATTTATGAAACCGATGGAATGCTGGACCTCTCGAGCTGCTTCGAAATTGCCAATCTCGATTATCCACAATTTCGCTATGAGCGCTGGGAACCGGTGGTGCCAAAGATCTTTGTGCAGAGCGATCCGGCCAAAGAAATGGAAGATATTTTTTCCTTGATCCGCAAACGCGATATTTTGATCCATCATCCTTACGAATCTTTTACCGCCACCACCCAACGCTTCATCGAGGAAGCAGCCAACGACCCGCATGTGATCGCGATCAAGCAAACCCTTTATCGAACTTCAAAAGGATCACCGATTGTGAAAGCCTTGATCCGGGCGGCGGAAAGGGGCAAACAGGTGGCGGTTTTGGTCGAGGTGACGGCGCGGTTCGATGAGGCGACCAATATCGAGTTTGGCCAGATGCTCGAAACAGCAGGTGTACACGTCACCTATGGTCTCGTGGGTTTAAAAACCCACTGCAAGATCACTCTGGTTATTCGCGAAGAGGAACAAGGTCCGCGCGCTTATTGCCACATCGGCACCGGCAACTATCATGCCCAAACCACCCGAGTCTATACCGATTACGGGTTGTTTACCTGTGACCCGGCCTTTGGCGCGGATGCGATCAATCTGTTTCACTATCTTACCGGGCATGCTCCTGACCAGCACTATAACACTTTTTTGGTTGCCCCGCGCAATATGCGGCAAACCTTTGTCGATTTGATCAATCAAGAGATACTCCAGCAGCAAAAAACCGGCACATCGCGGATTGTTGCCAAAATGAATGCCATCGACGATGTCTTGATGATCCGCGAGCTGTATCGCGCATCACAGGCAGGGGTTAAAATCGACCTCATTATCCGCGGTCACAGCCGTCTGCGCCCTGGCGTGCCCGGGTTCAGCGAAAATATCCGCCTCGTCAGCCACATCGGCCGTTTTCTCGAGCATGACCGGGTCTATTATTTTCACAACAATGGCGAGCCCATCGTGCTGCTGGGCAGCGCCGATTGGCGGCGGCGGAACCTGACTGATCGGGTCGAGGCGATCGTGCCGATTCTTGACCGCAAGCTTAAAAATCGTTTGATCAAAAACCTGGAAGTTGCCCTGCAGGATAACCGTTTGGCCTGGGATCTGGCTGTTGATGGCAGCTATACCCAGCGCCATCAGGCTGAAGGCGAACCGGAAAAGAATCTGCACGACGTGATGATGAGCAACAGTCTTAAACGCACTCAGGGCGAAGTCCCCTGGGATCTGTAGAACAATCATCCTCGCCTGTCTTGTCGAATCGATCAGCACGACGCAATTACAGGGTTACGAACGGTTTTTGCGCAGGCGTTTGTGCTTTGCCGACTGTCAACCCAAACCGATCTTTTGCCGGAAAAACCTACAGAACGATGATTCAGCTCGCAAACATCTGCTTTGAAATCGGCGCGCGCAAGCTGTTGACCGATATCACCTGGGCAATCGAACCGGGAAAACGCTATGCCTTGGTGGGAAACAATGGCACGGGGAAAACGACCCTCTTGCGGATTTTACGCGGTGAACTCGCTGCCCACAGCGGCAAGGTGATCCGCGGCCGCGGCGAAACGATCGCCTATTTGCCGCAAGAAACCCTTGCCGCCGGTCAAGGATCTGTTTTTGCGATGGTTTTACAGGCGCGACGCGATTTGTCTATTTTGCAAAAACAAATCCACGATCTGCGCAACCAAATCGAGACACAGCGCACGGCTTCAGCGGATTTGTTGCACAAGCTCGGCGATCTGGAGCATCAATTCGAAACCTCCGGTGGCTATCGCTGGGAATCCGAGGCGCGGGAAATACTTTTCGGTCTCGGATTCAAGCCTGATGAACTCGACAAGCCATTGGCTGAAATGAGCGGCGGCTGGCGCATGCGGGCGTTGCTCGCCGGACTTTTGCTCCAGAACCCCGATCTGTTGCTGCTTGACGAACCGACCAATCATCTCGATTTGCCGGCGCTGGAGTGGCTGGAACACTTTTTAATGGGATTTCGGGGCAGCATCATTCTGGTCGCCCATGATCGATTTTTTATCGATCGATTGGCACAGGAAATCGTCGAGCTCGAATACGGCGCCATCACCCGATTCAGCGGCAATTATCGCCGCTACCTGCTGGAGAAGACCAAACGCATCGAGCAGCAGATCAAACGAAACGAAGAGATACGGGCTGAAAAAGAGCGTTTGCAGAGATTCATCGACCGGTTTCGCTTCAAACCGACCAAAGCGGCGCAGGTGCAGAGCCGCATCAAACAGTTGGAAAAACTGCAAGAAATCGACATCCCTCCGCCGCCGGCACATCTTTCCTTTCATCTTGCTGTCGCTCAGCCCAGCCACAAAGAAGTGCTCACCGTTGACGGCCTCTCTTTTCGTTACGGGAGCGATTGGCTTTTGCGCGCTATCGATTTTCAGCTCTTCCGGGGACAAAAAGTGGCGCTGGTCGGCGTCAATGGCGCCGGTAAAACGACTTTCACCCGGCTGATCTGTGGTGAGCTCACGCCACAGGAGGGGAGCTTGCGCCTTGGATCGCAAACCCGCATCGGCTATTATGCCCAGCATCAGGTCGATTCGCTCAACCTGAACGCCACGGTTTATGCTGAAGTTGCCGCCTCCGTAGCGACAAATCACCTGCCGCGTGTTCGCGATGTGCTGGGTATTTTCCAATTTCACGGTGATGATGTTTTTAAACCGATCGGTATCCTTTCCGGCGGAGAAAAAGCCCGGGTTTCCCTGGCGCGCATCTTGTTGTCGCCGGCCAATTTCCTCATCATGGATGAACCGACCAACCATTTGGATATCGGTTCACGGGCAGCATTGGAAGAAGCGCTTTTCCATTATGACGGCACACTCTTGTTGATTTCTCATGACCGCTATTTTCTCGATCGGATCGTCACCCGGGTTGTGGAGTTGCGCGACGGCCAATTGCGGGTCATCGAAGGCAATTATTCCGAGTATCTCGCCAAACGCGAGGCACTCGGCGATCTCATGCCCGGCGCAAAATCCGATCCAATGCCATCCATTGCCGATTCGTTGCGCGGGAAAAAGAACAAGGAACAGCGCCGTTTGGAAGCCCAGCGCCGCCAGGCTGTCAGCGGCGAACGGCGAAGACTCGAGTCGGCGATCAAGGAACTGGAGAAACAAATCAGCGAGCTGGAAAACAAAAAAACCGAACTGGAAAGCAGGCTTGCCGATCCCAGGACCTATCAGCTAGATGGTGAAGCGGCCGAAACCCAAAGAGAATACTCCCGCATCACTCAAACCCTGCACGAGCACCTGCTGCACTGGGAGAGCGAATCGCGATCCCTGGAATCACTCCTATCCTCACTGCAAACGACCGACGATTGATCCGTGTCGTTGCCAGTCGTCAATGAATTGCCAGGTAGTCAAGCCGGCGAAAATCTTGCTTTCCGGCCGTTTGAAGAGAGAGCATCCGGCAAAGCAGAGCCTTGACGCTCTGCCTTGCCTATGCGATTGTCTTCTGGTTAACCATGAAAGATTCTGGAAATTGGGAAGGGGAAACTGCGATAAATCGCTCTTTCCCCGGCAGCAGCTAGATAAACAACGATAGAATTGCAAACAGGTCGATAACCAACAAGGTGGGTTTGATTTCACTGCTTTTTCCGCTGAGGAGTTTGATCAGCGTCCAGCTCAAGAACCCCCAAACGATGCCCTGGGTGATCGAATAGGTCAACGGGATCAGCAGCAAAGCGAGAAACGCCGGAATGGCGTCGTCATATTGGGCCCAGTTGATTTTGAGGACTGGTTTCATCATAAAGACGCCAACCAGCACGAGTGCCGGAGCCGTGGCAATGTTCGGCACCGCCTCGATCAACGGCGACAGAAAAAGGAACGGCAGAAAAAGAAGACCGCTGACCACCGCTGTCAAGCCGGTGCGGCCGCCTTCTTCAATACCAGCTGCGGATTCGATATAGCTGGTGCCAGAGCTGGAACCAAAAAGACCGGAAATCGTCGTGGAAAGACCATCGACGATGAGCGACTCTTTGATATGCCGAGGTTCGCCGTTCTTGTCGGTCAGATTGGCAGCTTCGGCAACCCCGATAAAGGTCGACAGGCTGTCGAACATATCGACGAACAAGAAGGAAAAAATGGTCGGCCACAAAGCGAATTTGAGCGAACCGGCCAGGTCCAAACGACCGATCAGCGAGAAATCGGGGGAGCGAAAAATGCCCTTCCAAAAAACCAGACTCTCGCTGCCGATCAAACGGCCGAACGGCACAGCCAGCAAAGTGGTGAGGATGATGCCGATGATCAGCGCACCGCGAAAACGTTTGATCACCAGGATCGAGGTGATCATCAACCCGACCATGAAAAGGCCGGTCGACCAGTTCAATCCGCCAAAACCGACCAGTGTCGCGGGTTGATGCACGATAAACTGGGCATTTTTAAAGCCGATCAGAGAGATGAAGATGCCGATTCCAGCCGCGATTGCATAGCGGAGCTGCTTGGGAATCGCCTGTACGATCAGCGTGCGCACATTCAGGAAGGAGAGCAACAAGAAGACAATACCGGACCAGAACACGGTGCCCAGAGCCGTCTCCCAGGGCACATTGTTGCCCAGCACCACCGAATAGGTGAAAAAAGCGTTCAACCCCATGCCTGGCGCCAGGAGAATGGGGTTGTTGGCATACAATCCCATGGCAATGCTGCTGAATGCCGAGACCAGGATGGTCGCGGTGATCAATCCGTTCATCGGCATGTTGGTGGCGCTGAGAATGGCCGGGTTGACGATAATGATGTACATCGCTGCAAGAAAGGTGGTGATGCCTGCGACGACTTCAGTGCGCACCGTCGACTGATTTTCTTGTAGCTTGAAAAATTTTTCCATATCAACCTCGTGTAAAAGGTGATAAAAAACCCTGTTATCTCAACTGGCAGAGAACAAAAGTCTGGAGTTGCGCAGGATCCGGGTTAGAAATTCCATTTGCTGCCAATCGTCGGCATGATCTTTACGCCATCCTGGCCGGGTATAAAGTTTTTGCTGATCTCCAACTCACCGCCGATCGCCAGATGTTTGCCAACGCTATACCACAACTGCGGTTCAGTCAACAAGACGACTTGCGAATCATCGGCTTTGCCCGGATCGTCCTGGGTCCAAATGTCCATGAAACCGGTTAAATAGAGTTTATCTTTCAAAAGTGAGTGAAAAAAGACAAAGGTGACCTGCAAACCGTCGGAAGCTTCTCCCACGACATGGCGATAGAGAAGTTCCATGCTGAGCGATGTGGGGCCTGAGAGCAGCGAGGTCGATCCGCCGAACAACCAGATTGGGCCGAGAGGGTAGCCGCCGACATTGCCGTTGTTGTGCTGCACGGTTGCGGACAGGCTGGGTGCAAAGGGCAGAGTGATATAGCGGGCGATTTCCCAGTAGGCCAGCGATACTCCGCTGTGGCTCGGATGGTCGTAATCCATATCCACAAACCAAAATGTAGCACCGTATTCATCGGGTTTGAACATTTCAAGTGTACTGGTAACATACTCGCGATCTTCTCCCAGATCATAGTGCAGTTGAAGATTCTGGGCAAAAGCAACGGCGCTGAAAAGCAGAATGAGGGCGAACGAAACGAGAAATTTCATGCTGTTTCTCCTTTTTTTCTTGAATGTGGTTATTTGGGTATGATTAAGAGTTTTCTTTGCTTGTTGGCAGAATCGCATTGAGCAAGACACCGACAACTCCTGCCAGTCCGATACCGGCCAGCTGAAACTCGCCGGCCCCCAGGCTCATGTCGCCGATGCCGAAGACCAGTATAACCGCAGCAATGACCAGGTTGCGCGATTTTGTGAGATCGACCTTGGCGCGCACCAAACTGTTGATACCCACTACCGCAATCATTCCAAACAACAGCACCATGATCCCGCCCATCACTGGAACCGGGATTGTCTTGAGGAAGCCGTTCAGTTTGCCGAAGAAGGCCATGACGATCGCCGTGATTGCCGCGATGCGCATCAGGCCCACATCCTTGACTTTAAGCAGGGCCACCGCTCCAGTGACCTCTGAATAGGTGGTGTTCGGCGGGCCGCCGAGCAGCGCGGCGGCAGTTGTCGCCAGGCCGTCGCCTGCCAATGTGCGGTGCAATCCGGGTTTAAGAAGGTAATCCTCGCCGGTGACCGAAGAAATCGCGATGATGTCACCGACATGCTCGATGGCCGGCGCGAGGGCAACAGGTAAAATATAGAGAATCGCGGCGATGTTGAAAGCCGGCAGGGCATAACTTCCATCCTTGATCGCCTGAATCCATGGCAATGAAATCCATGCTGCCGAGCGAATGGGCTCCCAATTGACAACACCCAAAAGGAGTGAAACTGCGTAACCGAAAGAAATGCCGATCAAGATGGGGATCAAACTGAAGAGCTTTTTTCCTTTGATGACCACCACAATGGTGGCTGTCAGGGTAATCAGGGCGACCAGCAGCGCCAGCGGATCGATTGCGTCGGATCCACCAAAGTTTTTGGTCATACCAACCGCAACCGGTGCCAGTTTAAGACCGATGACCATGATGACCGGCCCGGTGACGACCGGCGGCAGAAAACGTTCGATGACTTGCGGGCCACGCCATTTGACCAATCCTGCAAGCACCAGATAGACCAAACCTGCAGAGGCCAGACCACCCATGGTTTCAGCGAGACCGAACTCTTTGATGCCGAACTGGATTGGCGCGATAAAAGCGAAAGAACTCGCGAGAAAAACCGGCACGCTGGCACGGGTGACCAGCTGAAAAATCAGTGTGCCGATTCCTGCGCTTAACAGAGCGATCGATGGATCTAAACCGGTGAGCAGTGGGACGAGCACCAGAGCGCCGAAGGCGACAAACAGCATCTGAATGCCGACCAGGATCCTTCTGTAACCTGCAAGATTCTGTTCCATGTGCTTTTCTCCGTTGCGTGGCGAGGATTGCGGTGTTGAGATTGATTTTGCGTGATTTGAAAAAAATTAAAAAAATATACCGATTCATGAGAAAAAAAACAATTAGCCTGCATTATTCATAAAAAAAGCTGTTTCGTCTAACAAGTTTTTGATTTATATTGATTTGACGATCAGTATAAACCAAAACTAAATTAGAGAAACAGCTATGACTGAATATACGAAT
>Ga0116158_10000404_pt1 | contig 43848 bp, 30 predicted proteins | sample AD_UKC052_MetaG_FD_89883 | JGI IMG/M metagenome (GOLD analysis project Ga0116158, IMG submission 89883) | Active sludge microbial communities of municipal wastewater-treating anaerobic digesters from USA - AD_UKC052_MetaG | ecosystem: Engineered > Bioreactor > Anaerobic > Digestate | place: USA... | reverse complement strand
TTTCGCCGGTGATTAACCTTGCTAATGATGTGCGTTGGGGCCGTACCGAAGAAACCTACGGCGAGGACCCGTTTTTAAGCGCTGCCATGGGAGTGGCGTATATGAGCGCTTTTGAGCGCATGGGCATTATCACCACTCCCAAGCATTTTCTGGCCAATGTGGGCGAGGGTGGCCGCGACAGCTATCCCATCCAATGGAGCGAATGGTACCTGCGGCAAACCCACCTTGTTCCCTTTAAGGCGGCTATTGAAAAGGCTGGCGCCCGCAGCATGATGACGGCCTACAACAGCCTGAACGGCAAACCTTCCACAGCCAATGAATGGCTGCTGACCGGCTGGCTGAAAAAGGAACTCGGTTTCAAAGGCTTTGTGATTTCGGATGCAAGCGCAACCGGCGGCGCCAATGTGCTGCACATGACGGCAGCGGATTACCCCGAAAGCAGCGCGCAGGCCATCAATGCCGGGCTTGATGTGATCTTTCAAACCGACTACGAACACCATAAACTGTTTATCCCGCCATTCCTGGATGGCAAAATCAGCCCGGCCAGGATTGATGATGCCGTGAGGAGGATTTTGAGGGCCAAGTTTGAGCTCGGATTGTTTGAAAACCCATACGTAAATGAAGCGGATATTGACCGGTTGGTTTCGGTAACGGCGCACAAAGCGCTGTCCGCCAAAGCAGCAGGAAAAAGCATTGTACTGTTGAAAAATGGAGGCATTTTGCCGTTTTCTCCAAACATAAAAAACCTTGCCGTAATAGGTGAAGATGCAGTAGCCGCAAGACTTGGCGGATACAGCGGCCCGGGTAATGGAAAGATTTCCATATTGGATGGCCTTAAAAGGGCTTTGGGAACAGTGATGAATATATCCTTTGTTCCGGGCTATTCGCGCAAAGAAGAAGACTTTACCACCATTGACACCCGGTATTTATCCCATACCGCGCAGGGTAAAAAATTGGAAGGGTTGAAGGGCGCTTATTTCAACAATGCCGGTTTCTTAAACAAGCCTGTTTTTGAACGTACCGATGCAACCGTCAACTTTCACTGGACCCTTTATGCGCCGGACCCACGGCTGCAACGTGATTTTTTTTCGGTTCGATGGGAGGGCATGATCACTTCCGACGTAACAGACAGTTTTCAAATTGGACTGGAAGGCAATGATGGTTACCGGCTGTACCTTGACGACTCGCTTTTGATAGACAAATTTGAAAAAAGAAGTTTTTCCACCACCACGAGCCCGTGGTTTTTTGAACAGGGAAAAGCATACAGGGTCCGTATTGATTTTAAAGAGCCGGCCGGCAATGCGCATATCTGTTTGATTTGGAACAAGGATGTGTTTAACCCCTGGCAGGATTTGCAGCAGCAGGCGGTGATGCAGGCCCGGCAGTCGGACGCGGTGGTGTTGGTAGCAGGCATACACGAGGGCGAGTTCCAGGACCGGGCATTGCTCAGCCTCGATCATCACCAGGAAGAACTGATAGAGGCGGTTGCCGCTACCGGAAAACCGGTTACTGTGCTGCTTGTGGGAGGCAGCGCCATTACCATGAACCGGTGGCTCGGTAAAGTAAATGCCGTGGCCATGGTTTGGTATCCCGGCGAAACCGGGAGTATAGCTATCGGCGAAATGCTTGCCGGAAAAATAAACCCATCGGGAAAGCTGCCCATTACCTTTCCTGTTCACGAAGCACAGCTACCCCTCAGCTACTGGCACCTGCCCACCGGCCGGGGTGATGATTACCATAACCTGAGCGGCCAACCCCTGTTTCCGTTTGGCTACGGCCTCAGCTATACCCGTTTTTTGTACAACGATCTTAATCTTGAAAAGGATTCAATAAAAGCCGGGGAATCTGTCCGCGTTTCCTTTATCCTTACCAATACAGGCCCTTATGATGGCGAAGAAGTGGTACAGCTTTACCTGCGCGATGAACTTGCTTCGGTGGCACGGCCCGTTATGGAACTCAAGGGTTTTCAGCGGGTTTTTCTAAAGAAGGGCGAAAAAAAGACGGTTCATTTTGATATTACGCCCGATATGCTGGAAATGCTGAATTCAGAAAATAAGACGGTCATAGAGCCCGGCAGTTTCAGGATCATGATCGGTTCATCATCAAGGGAATTGCAATTGAAAACAACGCTGGTAGTGAAGCAGCCATGATTTTATAAACCACCTCATTAGCGAAAGTGAAGGTAAAAAAGGGGGAGAGCATGTGAAAAACCTGCCCTCCCCGGTGTGGGTGTTTTAAGAGGGGGCCATTATTTAGCGAATAATCAATTTCTCACGGAGTATTTGTGTTTTGCTCTCAAGGCTTAAAAAGTAGGTGCCCGGCGCCAACCCGGTTACTTCAATAGCTGGTAAATCGCCCTGTAGCTGTCCACTCTTTACCACCTGCCCCATGGCATTTACCAGGAAATACCTCCCGGTCTCATTCCATCCTTTTACAAAAATCTTCCCCTGGTTGGCGGGGTTGGGGTAAACCGCAATGGTGTTGTTTATGGTGGTGTTGCACTGCACTTTTACAACAGGAGAAAGGGTGGTTTTACCATCAAAATCTACCTGTTTCAGTCGATAAAAGCGAATAGAAGCGATTCCCGACTTTTCATCCCGGAATTGGTATTGGCGGGGTTGGGTGCTATTGCCGGCACCTGCTACCTCACCTGCCACCAACCATATTTGCTGATTTTCGCTGCGCTCTACCACAAACTTTTTATTGTTGATTTCCGTAGCGGTTTGCCATGCAAGTTCTGCCCCGGTGCCTATACACTGACCCTCAAAGCGGGTAAGCTGAACCGGAAGGCCAATGGCAATACTCCTGAATTTAGCCAGAAAACCATCTTCGCCCACACTTTTGGTGTTTTGATGACCTCCATCAGCAATGCCGGAAGTGGACTCGGTATAGCCAGCTAAATAAACATTATTGGCAGAACCTGTGGCACAGCCAAAACCCCATTCGCTGGCCGTACCCCCAAAATAGGTAGCCCATTGCCTTACACCGCTGCTGCTTATTTTGGCTAAAAATGCATCGCCATCACCCCCTATGGTGTTTTGGTGACCTCCATCGGCTATACCACTGCCCGAGCCGGTAACGCCTGCCATATACACGTTATCGCTGTTGTCAATAGCCAGCGCATACCCTACGTCGAAAGCAGTACCGCCATAGTAAGTAGCCCAAAGCCTGTTGCCCGAGGCATCAAACTTAGCCAGTATTGCATCGTTACTGCTACCCGAACTGGCATGTGCAGGCTGATGGCTGCCCGTGGTAGCCATAAAGCGGGTTGCCCGGGTTGCACCAAGTAAATAAACATTATTGGAAGCATCGGTAGCACAGGCATTGCCGCTTGTAGTGCCATCATTGTAGCCATAATAACTACCCCATTGCCTTACCCCGCTGCTGTTAAACTTTACTATAAAAGCATCGGTACCGGCACCCGAAAAACTATTATCGTGGCCGCCATTTGCAATAGCAACAGCTTCAGCCTGCGAGGTGGTGCCTGCAGCAAATACATTTCCCAACGCATCGGTACACACTGCATTAATACGGGTATTGGCTGTAGAAGCAAAAAAGTAGCCATAGTAGGTGCCCCACTGCCGGGTGCCGCTGCTGTTGAACTTTACCAAAAAAGCCACATTGGTACCCCCTGTTGGCCCATGCGATCCGGCAGTAGCAATGCCCGAAGATGAGCTGGTACTGCCCCCAAGATACACATTACCGCTGCCATCGGTGGAGCAGCTATTGCCTTCATCATGCTCATTACCGCCATAATAGGTAGCCCATTGGCGTGTGCCACTGCTGTTAAACTTCACCAGAAATGCATCTTTTTGGCCCCCATGCGTAGTTTGGTGGCCACCGGAGCCAATACCGGAAGTGGTGGTGGTGGTTCCCGCCAAATACACATTATTACTTCCATCAATTGCGCAACTATATCCCTCTTCATCGCCAACTGAGCCATAGTAAGTAGCCCACTGCAATACACCATTACTGTTAAACTTGGCAAGGTAGGCATCGGTGCTGCCTGCCGATAGCGAATTATCAAAACCTCCGGAAGCAATACCCGAAGAAGAACTGGTGGTGCCTGCAATATATACATTGCCACTTCCATCTACCACCGTACCATAAGCCATATCATCATCAGTACCGCCAAAATAGGTTGACCAGATAATGGTTGGGTCAATGGTTAATGGTTTTGTGGGATCATAGTTGCCGGGTTTGAACTGAAGCAGGTTGCTGTCGAGCAGGAATTCAGTGGGAACCTGCTTTCCTTCCTGAAAACTCACCGGGGTATTTTCGGTAACTGAACCAAGGCGGTTGGTGAGAACCAGGTTGCCACTTTTATCTATCCGGATTGATTCAGCATGCATAATACGAAGTTTGATGAGCGAAGGGTCTGCGCCGGGCGCCACTTCAAAATCGTACTTAATGCCGTTTTCAGTTGTATAAATAACCCAGTCAATACCGGGGTACACCTGCCGGTATGTAACCTTTTCGTAATATCCGGCTTGTTCCACTTCATTATCATGGTAATATTTAGCCAATGCGGAAAGCGGTTTCTCCTTTGTAATGGGTGCATTTTCTGCAGCACCTTCAAGTAAAAGGGTCATTACGTAGGTTTGCTGATGAACTTCCTTTTTCAGGGCTTCAAATTGCAACTGTTCCTTATCATCAAGGTGCTTTTTGGACTGAAGCTCCAGGTAGCCTTTTGGATAAATATGTTTTTTAAACTGGTAGGCCAATCCCTTTTTCAGCAGGAAAACCTGTGTATTTCCGCTTCCTGAATACCGAAACCTGATTGAATGATCCACCTCTCCGGCTTCATTTATCATCTGCCCGGTATTTTCTTCGAACGCATTGGGATGAAGACTGAATGCCTTATGGGCTGAGGTTGGTAAGTGATTGCCGGCATTGTCTGTTGCACCTAAACCAGCATCCAGGTTTGGTTCGGGCTGCAAAAGAATGGCAGCAAAAGAAACAGGTAATAAAATCCATGTGATGGCTGAGCGTAAAATACTATACATAAAAATTATTTTTATTTGTTTGAAAAGGCATGCTTTATTTAAAAATGAGGTTATTGAGTATTGGCGGAACTCTGCCCATATAATTTGTCGAAACCCTTTGATTGTATGGTTGGCATTTTTTCGAGCTGTGAGGTTTTCATTTCTTTCCTGCTGATTTCCCTTTCCCCATCATTGCCGGGATCGAGGGTCCAGGTTTTACCATCCATTTTCAGGTATGCAGTTACGCCGATGGTTTTTTCGCGTTGTACCAGGTAAATGTTGTCCCAGCGCCTGTTCATCAGCACGGTTACCTGCCAGCTCATTTCTTTGTCTGACGATTGCCTGAAACTGCCGGGCACCAGCGTAACAGGATAAACCCAGTAAATTCCGCTGATATCGCCCAACCACTCTGCAGGATTTTGGCGCATTGCATCAAGCGTAAGCGATTTAAGCAAACTTGTATCTGCCTGTTGTCCTATTATTTCAATGCTGTTGGTAAAGGTAAAATACCTGCTGAAGCGCCATTTGTCAGATGGAGACCCTCTTTCGTAAATCGCAAGCCCTTCAAACCGACGCTCCTTGCCCGTGCTGTTGTCTTTTACCTGCATTTTAACGGGCCGCTTGGCAAGGTTGGCAAAAGTGTAGCCAGACTCTTTTTCCATTTTCCAGTCGCCGCTGAATTCGGCTTTTACAACCGATGCTGTTTTTATAGCATTTTTGGCATCAGCAAGGGTTTGATTATCGGCTGGCAAATTTTGCGCAATAGAAAATTTGCCAATCAACAGGAAGGGAATAATGGCGCAGAACAAATAAAAACAGGACCGGTACATACATTTTAATTTTATGACCCAAAACTGTGCAACACACCTGTTTGAACCGGTATCAAATGTTGTGTGTCAGGAAAAATGCGGGGTGAATTGAGAAAAAGCAGGAGTAAACAAAAGGTGGCAAAGGCTGCCCTGTGCACGATTGGATAAAAGGATAAAGGGCAAGCAAAACCTTAACCGGCAAACCAATTGGATGGTAAAATAAAATGCAGTGAATTAAGCAATTCGTGTAGTGAAATCAGAAAAATAAAACGCAGAATGAGCAATTACCGTAGTGAAGCTACCCAATTGCCGTACCTGAATCATTAAACCCTGTTTACCTTAGTTGCCATTTTTACTCTGTCATGTTTATTGATTTAAAAGAAACAGTGGGTTTACTGACTATTTCATTGATACTGCTTTGCGCCGTTTGTTATGCACAAACGCCGCTCCGGGATAGTGCTGCCTGGAACCGGCAATGGTTGCGTGTGGATAGCCTGGTGAATGAAAAATCGGATAAGGCAGCTTTGGTGCTTGATTCCCTGAAGCCCTATTTGCCCCAAACAATTTCGCTGCAATCCAAATGGTTTGAAAAAAGGCTAGGCGCTGTATTTGCCACGCAACCCTACATTGCCGCAGAACCTTACCTGGAAAATTTCCTGGATATAAGCCGTGCATCCGGCGATTCGGATAATGTGGCTTTTTGCATGGCACGACTTGGCCATATCTATTATTTAAGAAAGCAATATGCCGATGCGCTTTCGTATGAGTTGTACGCTTTAAAACTTGCACAGCAATCATCAACCATAGAGCCGGCCAAAAAGTCCGGGATTTTTGCTTCCCTCGTAAACCTGTACCTTGACCTGGAAGATTATGAAAAATCGTTTCAGTTGGCCGATAGCTGTTTGCAAATACGATTGACAGCAGTAAATACACCCCCATCGCTTACACAGGCTTACCATTTTTTGGGTGAAAGTGCAAAAGGACTTGGCAAAACCACTGAAAGCAGGGCCTATTTTGAAAAAGGCCTCAGCCTTCCCCCCAATGGTTATACAACGTTGATTCACAGAGGAATGGGTGATCTTGCCCTTTTTGAAAACGAATTGGAGCAGGCTGAGCAATTTTACCAGAAGGCTTTGAAGAACTTTAACCAGTTTAATAAATCTGAATTGAGGCCCATTCCGAAACTTGAACTGCTAAAGCGGTTGGGTTCGGTGTATTTGCAAATGAATAAACCTTCGGAGGCAGGCCTTTATCTCAGCGAGGCCTTACAGCTTGCCTCCGACAAAAAAGTAGGGGCCGGTGCTACATATGAGTTAAACCGGCTGATGGGAAAATATTTTGAATTGACTAGCCAACCTGAAAAAGCACTTGTATATTATAATATTTATATGTTGCAGGCCGATACGGTAATGCAGGAAAAGCTGAATAAGCGGTTGCTTAACCTGCAAACCCGGTTTGCCACCGAAGAAAAGGAGAAGGCCATTCTTTACCTCGATCAACTTTCGAAGCGAAGAAACCAGCAAATCAATTTTCTGATAACAGGATCTGCTTTGCTCGCCCTTTTTGCCGCGGGTATAGGGTGGCTGCTTTACCAGCGGAAGCAAAACATGAAACGGCTGCAGGCAAAACATGATCAAAGCGAAAAACTGCTCATAGAAAAAACGGAATTACTGAAGCAGTTAGAAAACACACAGGAGCATCTAGTACAAAGTGAAAAACTGGCTTCGCTTGGAGAGTTGACAGCAGGAATTGCGCATGAAATGAACAATCCCATCAATTTCATTTCTACCAACACCTATGCCCTAAAGGCCGACCTGGAAGATTTGCAATCCATGCTGCCTCCCGCGTCGTCAGAAAGTACAGCACCCTGGCAACCCCTGATGGAAGAAATAAATGCACTGATGGATGGTATCCGCCGTGGATGCGACCGAAGTACAGCCATTATAAACGGGTTACGGCTTTTTGCCCGCAGGGGAAGCGGCGAAATTACCCCGGCTAACCTGCATACCGGCATTGATACCTGCCTTACCATACTTGCAGGCAAAATGGAGGGAAGAATTACCATTGAAAAACAATATGGCAACCTGCCGCCTGTGCCCTGTCACTTTGATGCCATTAACCAGGTTTTGATGAACCTGCTTTCCAACGGTGTGGATGAGTTGCTTGAATCGGACGCTGCTACTCCTGCCATAAAAATTGAAACCTCATTAAAGGGTAACTACGCCTCGGTTTCCATTGGCGACAACGGCAGAGGAATGCCACCTGAAGTAAAAGCCAGGATATTTGAACCCTTTTTTACCACCAAAGAAGCGGGAAAGGGAACGGGTCTCGGGCTTGCCATCAGCTATGGCATTGTGCAGCAGCATGGTGGCCGTATTGAGGTAAAAAGCCAGCCGGGAAGCGGTACTGTCTTCGAACTTTTTTTACCACTTACCCAACCTTTAAAATCCGTTTGATGACCAATCTGAAACATAATATTTCGCAGTTTACCCTGCTTTATACCGATGATGATGCCGATAACCTGCTGGCATTTAAAGCTGTTTTTAAAAGACAATACAAGGTGCTTTGTGCAGCCAATGCAAAAGAAGCCATAATGCTGCTTGAAACAGAACCGGTAGATCTGTTGCTGACCGACAACCGCATGCCGGGCATGACCGGCATTGAATTACTCGCATTGGTGGAGGAACGGTTTCCCTCTGTTATCAGGATGCTGGTAACCGGCTATGCCGATATGCCTACTGCCATTGATGCCATTAATAAGGGTAAGGTTTACCATTTTATGCTGAAGCCATGGGATGTGGACGAGCTGAAAAAAACCATTGCCTACGCACTTGATGGCATGCGGCTGCGAAGGGAAAATGAAATGTTGCTCCATGAAAAACAGGATTGGATTCTGCGGCAGGCCATTCTTGAAAAAGCCAATGTGCTGGCAAGGTTCGAAAGCCTGAAAAATCAGTTGAATCCGCACTTCCTGTTCAACAGCTTCAATATTATAGCCTCGCTTATTTCCATAAAACCCCATGAAGCCATTCGCTATACCCAAAGGTTCGCCTCCCTGTTCCGGCACATGCTCAGCCTGCACAATGCCTCACTCATTGGCCTGAAGGAAGAACTGGAGTTTGTGGTGGAATGGCTCGACCTGCAGCAGGTGCGTTTTGGCAACAACCTTGTGTACGAAGTAAATATTGATCCGGAACTTTTGCAACACAGCCTGCCACCGCTTGCCATTCATACACTTGTAGAAAATGCAGTAAGCACAATGAGATATCTACTGCACAACCCCTCAACATTATCATTTCCTCGTTTGGAAAAGAGCTGAGGGTAAGCAACCCCATCAGGTTGCGTAAGGGTGGGCTTGATGAATCTACCGGGCTTGGGCTGAAAAACCTGAAAGAGCGGTATGCACTTTTGGGGAGCGAACCACTCATTATTAAGGATGACCCTGCTACTTTTTGCGTGGCCATTCCACTTTTTTCAGGTAACCTGTAAATCTTTTTATGATACCCATATTGATAGCTGAAGACGAAAAATATGCCGGCGAACACCTTCGGCACCTGCTGCACGAAGTAGCGCCCGAGTTACAGGTAATGACCATTGTGGAAAGGGTATCAGACGCAGTTGCCTGGCTAAAGCAAAACACTGCCGCGCTGCTGCTGCTTGATATTCACCTTGCCGACGACCTGTCTTTCCGCATTTTTGATGAAATACAACCTGAACTGCCGGTAATTTTTACTACCGCATACGATCAGTATGCCATACAGGCTTTTAAAGCAAACGGCATTGATTACCTGCTGAAACCCATTGACCGCGATGCACTTACCCAGGCCGTAAACCGCTTCAGGCGGCAGCATACCCAATCTGTTACCACGCTGGTAAGCCAGATGATGAAACAATGGGCGCCTGCCAAAGCCAGAGATTACCGTCAACGTTTCCTGGTTCACAGCAGGCAGCAATTACTCAGCATCCCTGTTGAACAGGTTGCCCATTTTGAAGGCGAAGACCGTTATGTAAACCTCGTACTGTTCAGCGGGCAGCGATACCTGATTGATGAAACCCTGAATGAATTGGAAGAAGTGCTTGATCCTGCCAATTTCAGGCGGGTAAACAGGAGTTTTATTGTTCACAGTAAAAGTATTGTATCGCTGCAATTACTGGGCAAAAGCCGGTTACAACTTATCATGCAACCCGCACCTAAGCGCGAGGTTTTGGTAAGTGCAGCGCAAGCGGGAGAAGTAAAGGAATGGTTGGGGAACTAATCTTATCGCTTAAAAAGACCACGATTTCACCCAATTAGTGCCAAAAGTGTGATTTTTTACCCGAAAATGGCACCGGTTGTGTGATTTTCATATGTTCATTTTTAGTACGCAGCCTGTCGGCTGCTGGTTTTATTTGTCATATGGAATCCCCAATGATCATGCGCGCTGGGTGTGAGACAACTCGTGGGGATTTCATGTAAAGAAGCGTTTCCCCAGGCCACAATAAATTTATTGCTGATGTTTGAAAGGATTACCACTCGTCAACCCTTCGATAAGCTCAGGGCATAGCCAGTCAACCAATCAACCCGTCAACCTTTCAACCCGTCAACCAAGCTCCTAATCCCTGTAATTCAGCGCCGGTTTTCTGATTCGCAACAAGGCATGTTATTTGTTTGTGGTTACCCGGCAATTACCGAAGGAATTATGAGGTATTTGAATTTAAAAAATCCAATGTTCTTTCCATTAAAAAAAGGGGAGTATTTATTAACCCATCATCTTGCTTCAATGGTTGCAGGGAGCAACGCAAAGCTATGCCGGGGTTATACTTCTTTCTATACATAGCCAGGCTTTTGCTCCTTACGTTTTCATCTGATTTCACTTCAACCGGAATAACCTGCTGATTTATTTGAATGATAAAATCAACCTCAGCCTGACTATCTGACCGCCAATAACGTGGCTGTTTATCAAGCAGGGGAATCAAAGATTGTAAAACAAAATTTTCAGTAAGTGCTCCTTTAAATTCGGCAAACAGTTGGTTACCTGCATACAATGAAGCAGGGTTTAATCCTGCCATTCTTCCCAATAAGCCTACATCGCAGAAATATACTTTAAAGGCACTTAAATCATCATATGCCGATAAGGGTAGCCCGGGTTTACTGATGGCATTTATCTTATAGACTAACCCTGCTTGTTCCAGCCAGGTAAGTGCATCTTCGTACTCTCTTGCCCTTGCCCCGGGTTTAACAGCGTGATAAATAAATTTTTTATTTTCCTTTGCCAATTGCGATGGTATGGCATTCCAGATATATTGTATCCTGTTTACTTCCCGGTTATCTGCATGCTTTGAAAAATCCAATGTATAAGCATCAAGAATATTTTGCTGGATTTGCTGTAAGGACGCTACATCCTTTTGCTGCAGCCAATTATCCACCGCTTCGGGCATACCGCCAGAAATAAAATAAGATTTTAATGAATCTTTGAGCTGATTATAAAAATATTCAGGTATAGGCTCAAGGAAATTTAATCCGCCCAGGTAAGCTGCAATGGCAGGGTCTGTTGCAGTAATAAATTCATTAAAACTTAATGGATATAAGGTAAGGAAGTCCACCATGCCAACCGGAAAAGAAGATCCCCTCGCCATGGTAACGCCAAGCAGGGAACCTGCAGCAACCACATGCATTTCCGGCATCAGTTCTTTAAAATATTTCAAACTGTTTAATGCGGCATTGCATTCCTGTATTTCATCCAATATTAAAAGGGATGTGCCGGCAATTATCCTTCTTCCCCGTACAATGGATAAATATTCAATGAGTTTTCCAGGCTCTTTTGTTTGCTCAAAAAATGATTTTATATCCTGCTGAAGATCGAAATTGAAGTAGGCTACATCTTCGAAATGCAGTTCTCCAAACCTTTTCAGCAGCCAGGTTTTGCCTACCTGCCGCGCTCCTTTTAAAATAAGTGGCTTTCTTGTTTCCCTATTTTTCCAGGCCGTTAATTGATGCATCAAACTTCGATCGAGTCTCATTTTACAAAATTAGTGCCAAAAGTGTGATTTTTTACACGAAAATGGCACTTATTGTGTGATTACTCGCCTTTTAGCCACTTTGCATCCCTAATCCCTGTAATTCAGCGCCGGTTTTCTATCTCCGAGCAAGGCCTGGTATTTATAATTCCCAACTGACTGCTTCAGATCTTCTTTGGCTTTGGTAATTACGGCCGGGTTGGTGTACAGGTCAATAGCGGTGAGCGCCATAGTTTTGGCGGCAAGCATCATGCCCTTTATGCCAAGCTCGGTGCCTCCGCAGGCAACGGCCTGCCAGCTATGCGCGGGGGTGCCGGGTGCCCAGGTGGCGGTTTCGGCACCTACGGTGGGTACCACATAGCTTACATCGCCCACATCGGTGCTGCCGCCACCGGCATCCATTTTGGTAAGCAGCGGCTTTACCGTACCAACCGAACTGATTTCCGGCGTTTTAAAGGTTAATGATGACTGTATTTTTTGAGCAAAGGCCGCTTCCTCAGGGGTATAGCTGAACCCACCAGTTTTCTCCATATTCTTATACATTACCTCTGCAAGGGTACGATTGATCAGCAGGTCATGTGTTCCGCCAATAATTTCATATTCCAGGTTGGTTTCGGTACCCAGCGCGGCACCTTGCGCAGCCTTCACTACGCGGTCGAAAATAGCCACCACATCGGTACGGTTGGGGTGGCGCACATAATAATATACTTCGGCATAATCCGGAACCACGTTTGGCGCTTTTCCACCGTCGGTAATTACATAATGAATGCGGGTTTCCTGTGGAACGTGTTCGCGCATCATGTTCACCATGTTGTTCATGGCTTCTACGGCATCCAATGAAGACCTGCCCTTTTCGGGCGCCATAGCTGCATGGGCACTCAGTCCGCGAAACCTGAATTTTGCCGATTTATTGGCCAAGGCACTTGTCATGGTCACTTCATTTTCACTATCAGGATGCCAGTGTATGGCTACATCAAGATCATTAAACAATCCCTCGCGCACCATATACACTTTTCCGCTGCCGCCTTCTTCGGCCGGGCAGCCGTACACTTTAATGGTTCCTTTAATTTTTCCGGCCGCCATCTGTTCCTTAATGGCAATGCCGGCCGCCACACTTGCCGTGCCAAAAAGGTGGTGTCCGCAGCCATGCCCGCCTTTCTGTCCTTCAATGGATTTCTTCTCCGGAACGGCCTCCTGTGCAAGCCCGGGCAGGGCGTCGTACTCAGCAAGCACCCCGATGACCGGGCTGCCGCTGCCGTAGGTGGCAACAAATGCGGTGGGTATGCCTGCAACACCTGCTTCTACTACAAAACCATTTTCTTTAAGCATTTTTTGCAGCAACGCGCTGCTTTGGGTTTCTTTATATCCCAGTTCGGCGTAGTTCCATATTTGCAGGGCGGTTTGTTTGTAGGTATCGTGCTTTGCCTGAATACTGGCAATGGTTTGATCCTTTATAGACTGCGTGGCAGGTGCTTTTGTTTGGGCATTTACAACAAGTATCCAAAATAACCCTGTTAGTAAACAAGTAATTCGATGCATATTTTATTGGTTTTCGCAAGAACCTGCATGATAATCCTTTTTAATTCAAAATTCAAATGCCTGGGAAAAATGCAGGCAGAACCAAAACGGAAATATACGGGCATGGTGCATACTAAATTAACCATGCAAGCCATTATTAAGTTCAGCTATTGCATTCGTCCCGAATTTTCCGCTTTAATGTAAACACCTGTTAACCCAACAAGTTTCATAGCTACTTTAGCATCTTCGCCTATGAACAAAAAAACAGCATATTGGGTTTGCCAGGCTATCGGTTGGTCGGGTATTATTGTAATAGAGGTAAGCAATTATACCTTTTTCCTCCTGCAGCGGTTTGAACCGGCCATCCTGTATCAAATGTCCATCAGCGCGGTTCTTGGATTACTGATCACCCACGCCTACCGGTATTTTCTAAAACGTACCCGTTATTTTGAAAAACCCCACCGTTTCATTTGGGTTTTTGCCTTTATTTCAACCGCCATTCTTTCCACCCTTCAGGCGGTATTTAATTATATACCGGGACTTTTTACCGATTTCCGGGACATAATTCAGTCTTTCCGTTGGATCGAATTTATTGGCTATACCTATAACTATATGCGTTATTTTGGGGTATGGGTCATCATTTACTTTTTGTACAAAATTCTGCAGCAAAACCATGCCATCAACCAGGAAAAACTAAAAGCAGAAAATACTGCCCGAACAGCGGAACTGGAATTACTGAAAACCCAACTGAACCCTCATTTTTTGTTTAATGCGCTCAATAGCATAAAAGCGCTGGTTTCTATTAATCCCGAACAAAGCCGCGATGCCATCGTAAAACTGAGCGAACTGCTTCGTTTTACCTTACAATATAATAAGGAGCAGGAAATTTCTTTACATGAGGAAATAGAGGAGGTGAAAAAATACCTTGAGCTGGAAGAACTGCGTTTTGGAGAGAGGCTTACTGTACATTACCATATTCCGGATGAAACCCGGAATTGCCAACTGCCACCGGCAGTACTGCTAACCCTGGCCGAAAATGCAGTAAAACACGGTATCGGCCAATCGGTAAAGCCGGGTGAAATAACAGTGGAAGCAATGGAGGGCGATAGTTTATTAACCATTAAAATGACCAATACCGGAATTTATGCTCCTGGCGAACAGGTGGGTATTGGTTTGCTCCATATTCGCCGCAGGCTGGAAGAACTTTATGGAAATAAAGCTGTTTTAACGTTTGTAAATAATAATAACCGTGTAATTGCAACACTTCAAATTCCGCAGTAATGCCTATTCGTACCTTATTAATTGATGATGAGCACCTTGCTATTGCCGAACTCACCCACATGCTCGCTTCCTATTCCGATATTGAAATCATTGGTAAGGCACAGCATGCGGAAGAGGCCATCCAATTAATCCGGTCCGATAAACCGGACCTGATCTTCCTTGACATCAACATGCCGGAGAAAAACGGGTTTGAAATGCTGGCTGAACTGGATGAAGCGCCGCAGGTAATTTTTGTAACGGCTTATGATCAGTATGCCATAAAAGCATTTGAAGTAAATGCATTGGACTACCTGCTGAAGCCTGTTAACAAAATGAGGCTTGATGAGGCTATAACCAAAGTTAAAAAGCAATTGCAAAAGCAGGCAGCCGCCAACGAAGCGCTTTCCATTAAAAAGCGTATTTTTATTAAGGACGGAGAGCAGTGTTTTTTTGTGCCGCTCAGCGAAATTTACCTGTTTGAAAGTGCAGGCAATTATGTAAAAGTTTTTTTTGATAAGAAAAAGCCACTGCTTCACCGCTCGCTGAACTATATGGAAGAGCGGTTGCCCGAAAGTCATTTCTTCAGGGCAAGCCGTCAGCATATCATCAATATTGAATATATTAAACAAATTGTTCCTTTTCACAACAACACCTTGCGGGTTACCCTGCACAATGGAATGGAAGTTGATATCAGTCAGCGGCAGTCTGTACGGTTCAGGGAACTCATGGGTGTTTAAACAGGATGCATTCCTCACCACTTTACTGCGATCCTGTAATTCACTATTGGGCTTTTTTGGAAACCTGGAGTTTTGTGTTAACCAATTTTCAACACACACAAAATCTTCAAAAAATGAAATCAATCATTATCACCTTTTTACTGAGCGCCGTACTCGGTTTTTTTGCATCCACAAGTGCAAAAGGGCAAGCTATTGAGCAGAAACTTACTGAACGTGTTTCTATCCGCTTTCCGGCAGCATACAAAAAGCAGGATATGGGAGCTAATACCTTATATAACCTCCGCCTTGCCGATAGCACGGCAAATTTTGTTGCCGTAGTTTCTGATTTACTAAAAAGCATTGGTCTTGATGCAGCTACCCTTACTGCTGCAAGTATGTCTACCGAGTTTTGGGATCAGGCGGAAGAGGGCTTTATGGCACAAATGGGGCCTGATGCAAAACTGCTGGGCAGAGAAATGAAGCAGATTGCAGCCTACGATATTATGCAACTCACCATTGAAAGACCGGTAAAAGAAAACAATACCATGAATACCCTGACAGTATGGATTTTTGTAGATGATGTGTACAGCCTGAATATTGCCCATACCAACCGGGGCGGTAAAGCTGATGAAAATCTGAAAAAGGCTTTTTTTGAATCAATTACCATTAAATAATTGAAAGGGTTACCTGTACTTTTTACCCGCATCTCTTACTTAAGGCCGATATTCACCGGTAAATTGCATATGGATTAATTTAAATTTTTTGTAGCTTTATTCCTTCTTTAGCTACACCATATGAAAATAATCTGCCTGCCGGTTTGCCTGCTTGTTGCTTCAGGCCTTTTTGCGCAACCCGATAAACAAAAGCAACTGCAACGGCTTTTTGTAGAGGCTGAAAGCAACAGCACCATTACCTTACCCGAAGGAAGTTTTCTGCTTGATGCCTCCTTGTGGCTCGACGGCCTGGAAAATGTTACCATTAAGGGTGCAGGTATGGATAAAACCATGCTCAATTTTACCGGGCAAATCAGCGGGGCCGAAGGGGTAAAGGTTACCAATGCAAAGAAAATTGTACTCGAGGACTTTTCGGTTCAAAATACCAAAGGCGATGCCATCAAAACGCAACAGGTTGAGGGCATTGTTTTTCGCAGGGTAAAAGCAGAATGGACCAATGGGCCTGATGAAAAAAATGGCGCATATGGTTTATACCCCGTACAATGCAGCAATGTACTGATTGAATACTGCGAGGCCCGCGGTGCGAGTGATGCGGGCATTTATGTGGGTCAGAGCAACTTTGTAATTGTACGGAACAGCAAGGCCTGGGAAAATGTAGCCGGTATTGAAATTGAAAACACCTCTTATGCCGATGTGTACGACAACGAAGCCTGGAACAATACCGGTGGGCTGCTGGTATTTGACCTGCCCGATCTGCTAAAAAAGAAGGGCGGCTATGCAAGGGTGTACAACAATAACATTCATGACAATAACCATATAAATTTTGCACCAAAGGGAAATATTGTAGCTAAAGTACCGCAGGGTACGGGCATTATGCTGATGGCTGCCAATAATGTTGAAGTTTATGAAAACAAAATTACCAACAATATTTCGGTGGGTACTGCAATAGTCAGCTATTATATCTCCGAAAATCCAGTAAAGGACAGCGCCTACTATCCTTATCCCGATGCAATTTATATTCACAACAATGTGTATGAGCGCCCAAATGTGAAAGCTACCTCCAAAGGAAGAATGGGGCAGATGTTCAAATTCAAACTGAGGTTTGGCAGAAATGTTCCCCATATTTTGTATGATGGTATTGTGGACGAAAAAAATCCGGGTACTATTTGTATTCGAAACAATACCAATCAAAGTGTGGCCAATATAAAGGCCGGTAATAAATTTAAAGGTATCACCCGCGATGAAAAGCCGTATGATTGTGCGATATCCCCGCAGGTACCGGTTCAACTCGCCCAAACCCCCTGATTGGTTATGCGCCAAACAATTGCCATCTTGTTCCTTGCATTTTTTATTCTCGCAGGGTTTACCCCCCGGAAGGAGGGTTTTGCAGATAAACCTCCCGAAACACTTTCTTCATTCGGCTTTTTTACCGGGGAACTTCATTTATTAACGCCTGCTTCCGGTGTTATTCCATACCACCTGCAAACACCCCTCTTCAGCAATTATGCAGAAAAGGCCCGTTTTATAAAACTTCCCGAAGGCATTCCGGCACAATACCATCCATCGGAGGAGTTTATTTTGCCTGTTGGTACCTACCTGATCAAGCACTTTTATTACCCGCTCGATTTCAGGGATGTCTCAAAAGGCCGGCGCATAATGGAAACGCGGATTATGTTTCGCAATGAACAGGGCTGGCAAACCTGGCCCTATATTTGGAATGATGCGCAAACAGATGCACTTTACGACCCAACCGGACAAACCATGCAGGTAAGTTACATTAATGCTGCTGGAAAGAATATTCAAACAACTTACCTGGTACCTAATAAAAATCAGTGTAAGGGCTGTCACCTGCAAAATAATCAGGTAATGCCTGTTGGTATTGCTGCAAGGCATTTAAACAGCGAGTATAGCTATGAAAGCGGCCGGATGAATCAGTTACTATACTGGAAGCAACATGCACTGTTGCAGGGCCTTCCCGATGCCGATATTCCTGCCAATGCAAACTGGCTCGATGAAAACCAATCCCTTGATGCGCGTGCGCGCGCATACCTCGATATTAATTGCGGACATTGTCACCGGCCTGACGGACCTGCCAATACAAGCGGTTTATTTTTGTATGCACATGAAACCAAACCTGCTGCATTGGGTGTAATGAAAACACCGGTGGCAGCGGGCAGAGGCTCGGGCAACAGGAAATATGATATTGTTCCCGGCAAGCCGGATGCTTCCATTCTTTTATTCAGGATGCAAACCAATGATCCCGGTATAGCCATGCCCGAAATAGGCAGAGAACAATTGCACAATGAAGGTATTGCGCTTATAAGGGAATGGATAAAGCAAATGCAATAATCAGATTCGGGGAACAGGAGGAGCTACAATTGACCATGGATAATAATCGTCTGCTGGAATTTTTTTTCTTTTCAGCGGGGTAATCAGTTTGTATTTTTTTGTTTCATCATCCATTTCCATAACGATAATATCCCCGTTTTTTGGATTCCGCAGGGTTTCAAATTCTTCTATCGTCCATTGAAACCAACGCATCAGAAACATGCGCAGGGTCATGCCATGTGTAACCAACACAACATTGGAAGGAAAGGTTTCTTTTTCAAAATCGCGGTACATGCTATGCATAAAATCGCTGATGCGGTCATAAACATCGGCACAGGATTCCCCATCTTTAATCCGGTAATAAAAGGTGCCAAACTTGTTTCGTTCATCGTCAATTTCAATATTGGCTTTCAGGTCGCGAAAGTGTCCCCACTCCTGTTCCCTCAGCCTTGGGTCTTCTTTCCATGTAAACAGGGAGGGGTTGTAATGCTGTGCGAGGTATTCAAAGGTCATACGTGTGCGCCACATGGGTGATACATAAAATGCGAGCTTTTCTTCACCGGTAATTTGCTTGAGTTTTTCACCGGCCTCAAATGCCTGTTGTTTGCCGGTTTCGGTGAGTACTAATTTGTAATCCGGTTTAATGGCATAGGTATTCCTGTCAATATTTCCCTCTGATTCTCCGTGACGTATCAGTATGATTCTTTTAGGCTTCATTTTATTCAATAAAGTTTATTCGATTTAAGGGTGTATTTTTATAGCAATCGTGTTTAACTTAAGTGAAGCGAATATACAAAACAATATACAAGTTTAGCGTATTAAGCCAATGCATTAACTGGGTTTTTGCAAGGAAAAACGGTTGTAAATAGAATATCCTCCGCGATGGGAGGATATTCAAAAATGGGTTAGTAAGTACATAGGAATTAAATTCCCAACACAATATTAAAAAACATTTGTTTGCGAATAAAAAATATTTTTCCTTTTTTATGCACAATTTTTTTTTGGCTGTGAATAGACATTGAATTATGGGTATTCAGGATAAAGGCCCACATTTGCAAATGAGAAGATATTCATTCGTTTTTTTATTCAATTTCATCAAACATACGCTATGAATTTTCCCGCGCCGGTAACAGTACAATGGGTTGCAGAGCTGATTAATGCACAAATTATTGGTAACAGCCAATCACTTGTAAAAGGAATCAATGAAATACACAAGGTGGAAGAAGGCGACCTTGCCTTTGTTGATCATCCAAAGTATTATGATAAATGCCTGAAGAGTGCTGCATCGTTTATTATCATAGATAAGGTAGTGGAAAACACTTTTGGGAAAACCATACTGGTGTGCGATCAGCCTTTTGAAGCATACCTTACCATAGTCAGGCATTTCAGGCCTTTCGAAAAACAGGGTCTTATGATTAGCCCAACCGTAACTATGGGTGAGGGAACAAAGGTAATGCCCGGCACATTCATAGGTCATCATGTAACCATTGGCAGCAATTGTATCATTCATCCGCATGTTACCATTTATCCTCATTGTATTATAGGAAATAATGTTATTATCCACAGCGGGGCTGTACTTGGTGCCGATGCCTTTTACTACAATACCAAAAAGAACCGGGAAGTGTGGTACAAGAAAATGGAAAGCTGTGGTAATGTTGTAATTGAGGATGATGTGGAAATTGGCGCCAATACCTGTATTGACCGTGGTGTAACGCACAATACACGTATTATGCAGGGTACAAAACTCGATAATCTTGTTCATATAGGGCATGATGTGGTGGTGGGGCGCAATTGCATACTCGCCGCGCAGGTAGGTGTTGCAGGTGGTACTACCATTGGCAACGGCGTATCACTATGGGGGCAGGTAGGTGTAAGTAAAACACTTACTATTGGCGATAATGTGCAGGTGTATGCACAAAGCGGGGTACCAGCATCGCTCGAAGGAAATAAGGTTTATTTTGGTTCCCCTGTAGAAGAGGCAAAAGTTAAAATGAAGGAATTGGTTTGGTTAAAACGACTTCCTGAAATGTGGGAGAAGTTAAAGAAGCTTGATTAGGCCTGCTGTATTTTTAGTGCATTACAAATCCTTTGAACAGATACCTGTAAAGAATTATATGAAAATGACGGGAATGCCTTCAGCCATTTGGTATTATCAAAAGTGGCCGCGGTCATCCCCGTTTTCGCAGTTTCTTTTGTAATTAAGGGATCATTCCCGGTAATCAGGCTTTTTACTTTTTCAAGCCGCCACACAATTGCTGAAATAAGCGGGTTTACCATGGTGGTTGGCCGCTTTACTCCAAAGGCATCGGCAATCATATCAAACAGGCTTTTGTACGACAGGTTTTCCGCGCTGATCACAAAGCGCTCAGCCGAAACATTACTGTCCATCAGCATTACCATTGCTTTGGCAACATCATCTGCATCTACAAAACCGGTACTGCCGGTGGTAAACCATTTAAACCCATTATATATATTCCGGAAGATGTTCATGGAGCCTTTTGTCCAGTCGCCATGTTCGCCAATAATAATCACCGGGTTTACCATGGCTGCATTCAATCCTTCGCTGATGCCACGCCATACTTCCATTTCGGCCAGAAATTTGGTGCGGCCATATTCGCTGTTGCTTGTTTCCTCCGTCCAGTTCATGTTTTCATTGATGGGTCCGCTTACCCTTATGCGGCCGAGGGCTGCCACGCTGCTTACATGTACAAGTTTTTCAACTTTCGCGTCAAGGGAGGCATTCACTACATTGGCGGTACCCTCAATATTTATTTTATGCATGGTTGCCTTATGCTTCGGGTTGAAGCTTACGTAACCAGCCACATGATATACCTGCTTAATGCCTTCCATTGCTGCTTCAAGGGCCACTACATCAAGTATATCGCCTGTTACCCAATCGGCCTTATCTTTTACCACATCGGGTATAAGCGAGCGGTACAAGGCACGGGGGCGCAGGCCAAGGCTGTGCAAATGAAGGATAAGATGGGTGCCTAAAAGGCCTGTTCCGCCGGTAACAAGTATCATGTAATTGAATTAAACTTTATGTATATGAATAAAAGCCCTTTCCGGTTTTTTTGCCCAATTCTCCTGTTTCAACTTTAGCACGTTGAATATCTGAAGGTTTCAGCCTGTCGGGTTTGCCCATGGCTTCCCAAACAATCTTACTGACACTATAGTTTATGTCATTGCCTATAAGATCCATCAGTTTAAACGGTCCCATTTTAAAACCGGTGGCTTCCATTAATTCGTCAATCGTTTCAATAGAGGCATATCCCTTCTCCAGCAAATGCATTGCTTCGAGGTAATAGGTGCGCGCTACATGGTTTACAATAAAACCAGGGGCATCCTTGCAGTGAACAGGAACCTTTCCCATGCGTTTTGAAAGTTCGAATAATGTATCAACGGTTTCCTGCGCAGTATGTTCACCCTTTACCACTTCCACAAGCTTCATAATATTGGCCGGGTTAAAAAAATGCATGCCGGCAAAACGCTCAGGATGCGGAACCAGCCCCTGCAGCAGGGTAATGGATAAAGAGGAGGTGTTGGAGGCGAAAATGGTGCCGGGCTCATTCACCGCATTCAATTTTGTAAACAGGTCAGCCTTTACTTCAGGCTTTTCCACTATTGCTTCAATCATTACATCGGCTTTACAATCTGCAATATCAGGGGTAAACCAGAGCCTTTCCAGGGTTCCTAGTTTGTCAGCTTCGGTAATCTTATCCTTGCTCACCAGGAAATCAAGACTTTTTTCTATACCTGCCCGGCTTTTTTCAAGCATGGCTTCGTTTACATCAAACTGAATGGTTTTATAACCGCTTTGTGCCGCCACCTGTGCAATGCCGCTGCCCATGGTGCCGGCGCCACAAACAGCAATGGTTTTTATTTGCATCATCAGGCTTTTCTTGTTTATTAAAATTTACTTTTTTTGATTGAATTTTATTGCATGGTATCTATCAAGCCCTAGGGCTGTTTATCTGCCGGTTTTAGAGGTTCCATTTTGAAATAATACCTTTTTAACCATGCGCTGTATACAGGATCTAAAAAAATTAATTTGTTATCAACCACATCCAGTACTTCCTTGTCAACCAGCGCTTTCCTTGCCCTTGTTACATTGGCTGATGAACTTAGCTTATATTTTTCAATTACTTCTTTGGTGGTAAATTGATGTTCGCCTGCCACCAATGCCTGCAACAGGTTGATTTGGGTGTTGCTTAAAGAATCAGTTATCATTTGAAACAGGCCGGATAAATGACGCATTAATGAATCATGTGCCTGTTCTACAACAGTTTCATTACAGGCCTTTTTAGTAAAAAGCCATGCTTTTTGCGCCAATTGCTGCACATAATGGGGATGATTATCCACCAATAATGCAATATGTCCCGCCAGGTTTTCTGATATAACTTTTCCGGTGTCAGCAAACCTCTTTAAAATAAATTTAATCCAATTTTCCCCACTAATTTTTTCCAGAAAGCGGATATCGCCAAACTTATAAAATGGCATGGAGGGTTTGGTAAAAACATCAAGCATCATATGCCGTTTGCTTCCGTATAAACAGTAGCTGCTGCTTTTTTGCTTTTGCCAGCGTGACCTTAACTTTTTTTGAAAGGCCAGGGGGTCCTCAAATACTGCAATGTTTTGAAATTCATCTATGCAAATGATGATCCTTACCCCCTTTTGTTCGGCAATTTTTTCAGGGAGATCTAATATCTGATCCGGGTTTTTTACTACTTCCTTCCAATCGAGTCCAATTGAAATATCATTTACACCATCCATGCCATAACTAACCCTTGGTATAAATTTTCCCAGAAAGCTTTTCAGAACTTCCTGAATCTTCTCCATAGTGTTTTGTGTAGCTTTCAACACTTCTTCGGCAAATAGTTTATAAAACTCCTCCTCTGTGCGAACAGAGAATAAATCAATAGAACAGCAAACCACCTCATTCCTTTTTGTTGCGTATTGTGCTATTGCCTTGGAAACCAATGAGCTTTTCCCCCACCTGCGTGGAGATATCAGGATTGTATTATTCCCTGCCTCAAAATTGGAAAGCAGCCACTGCAAATCATCTTCCCTATCCGTAAATTCGGGCTCAAAAGCTATTTTGCCGTAAACAAAAGGGACTTCCATAGCTGCAAATGTAACAAAAAAGTTAGTAACAAGTTAGTTACTAACAAAAAAGTTACTAAATCCTAACGGCCTGACCGTAGGCATAATGCATAGTTTTTCGGCCTTTTTTCGAACAGAGACGGTGATGTTTAAAAAGGTTTTTTTTAGCCACAAACCTGCCGGCAGGCTGGGAAATGAAGGACCGAAGAGGAGTGCATTGAAACTCAAATCCTGCTGTCTTTGTGACTTCGCGGCAAAAGTTAAAAATCTTTGTTTTGAGTTATACTTTTCTTCCGAATGGAAGGTATCAAATAGGTAGCCTCATATCCTGCCGTCAAGGGACATTACGATTCGAAAACAAAAAACCACCCGTCATCCGGATGGCTTTTTGCAAAAAAAATCAATAGCATTTACGCCGTAATCGGGATTTTCCCGGCATATTTTGCCAGCCAACCGTCAAAATCCAACAATTCAGGATTGAGTTCTTTAACATCGGCAATTTGCCTGATAGCCATAAACTCGTCCGAGAAATCGCGGTAAAACTGGAACATATTTCCAAGGTCGTCGGCACCGGGAAAACCGAATGCGCGGTACACATCGGGTTCTACGTTGTTATACATAATTTCAATGCCCAGGGCTTTGGACAGTTTTTCGGCCATTTGTTGCCCGGTAAGGTGCTCGCCGGCAATACCCACGGTTTTGCCAATCAGTTCGCTGCCTTTTTTAAATACCCCGTAGGCACATTTGCCAATGTCCTCTGCGGCGATGCCCGACATGGGTTGATCATTAAGAGGGAAAGTGAGGTATTGCCTGCCATCTGGGCCTTTTTGAGGGCCGCTTCCGAAATAAATAAAGTTGTCCCAGTAAAAGGAAGTACGGAGGAAAGTAGTGGGTACACCCGCTTCGGTAAACAGGGCATCCGCTTCACCTTTTTTGTCAAAGTGGGGTACTTTGTACTGCCCTTGCAGGGTGGGCATACGGTCATCATCGAGGCTCATAAATTGGCGGGTATCTTCCAGCGTGCTCCAGATGGCGTGCTGAATACCAGCCTCTTTTGCTGCTTCTGCAAAATTCCGGGCCTGCTGAAATTCTTTGTCGGGTGAAAAATGATCCCAAAAGAAAGTAACAAAATAAGCTCCATAAGCACCTTCCAGCGCCTTTTGAATGCTTTCTTTGTCATCAACATCGGCGGATACTACCTCAGCACCAAGGGTGGCCAGGGCCTGTGCCTTATCCGATGTAGTATCGCGGGTTACAGCGCGAACTGAAAATTCGCTGTTTGCATCGGCAAGTATTGCCCTTACCAGCCCGCCGCCCTGTGCGCCGGTGGCGCCAAATACGGTAATAATTTTTTTGCTCATGGTCAAACAAGTTTGAATTGTGTTGTAAAAAAATGGCCCCCATCCTGCTGATAAGGGGCCATAAAAGTAGTGATTAGTTTTATATTAAAGTTGCAACATTGAAAATAATTCGTTAAAATAATTTAACTCCTTCCTCCCTTAAAATTGTATGCGCTGCAATTCAAATACTTTCCTTTGCCATTTGGCTTACTTTATTCTATAAGGAAAAAACCAATTCTTCGGCCAATCCAAAGCTTAGGGTCATACCGGCACCACCGAGGCCGTTTACCACATATACCTGCTTATCAACCTGATTAACCATTTCAGTATCACCATTGGTCATTTTTGCATAAATGCCATGCCAGGTTTGTACAATTGGCTGGCCTGCAAGCGTGGTAAAGGTTGCGAGGTAGTCCATGACCAGCTTATTTAAATGGGTTTTATCAAAAGGATCGTGGTGCCATCCATATTCATGGGTATCGCCTACGGTTATTTCACCATGCGGGTTTTGGCAGGCCATAACATGGATGCCCCATTTGGGGTAATCGGGCATATTTTGCTGATAATATGCTTTTAATTCAGCCACCAACGGGCTTATTTCAAAACCTTTGTAATGGGTAAGCGACAGGCCGCCGCACAAGGCAGGGCCTAAGCGTTTGTTTTCCGGCAATCCCTGCAGCCGCAGCATCTGCAGTTTGCATTTGGTAATTTCCAGTTTGTAAAATAATTCAGGGTAAAGCGTTTCAAAATCAACACCGCTGCACACAAAAATGATATCCGCATTCCAATGCCTTTTACCGGCGTACACTTTTCTTTCGTAGATACTTGTAATGGCAGTGGTATGGATAAATTCTACATGGTATTTTTCGCTGAGTAATGCTGCAATGGCAGGAATGGACTCGCGGGCCTCCACAATCATCTCGTGCGGACTCCACAAAGCGCCTATCAGTTCATCCGGATTAATATACGCCGACTTTTTAAGTGCCTTGCCTGCATCAAGCCACTGGAGCGACCTGCTGTATCCGTAACTTTCCGCAAGGGATTGCATTGCATCCGCTTCAAGTTGTGTAGTGGCCACATGCAGGCTGCCAACTTTATCGTGCCAGATCTGGGCTTCACGGCATACCTCTTTCCAAATGTTGGCCGACCTTCTTGCACGTTCGTATAAAACACCGTCAGGTTGCCCAACCGGCCATATCATGCCAAAGTTTCGAACCGATGCCCCAACCGCCTGCGGATTGCGTTCAATCACTTTTACCTTATACCCTTTAATGGCCAGCGCCCGTGCTGTGGCAAGCCCCACAATGCCTGCGCCAATTACAATAGCAGAACCTTGATTCATAAAGTCGAATTTTTCGTAAATACCTTATATTTTTTCTGATAAAAAAACAGGGTGCCCAGCAAACAAAGCGTGCTGATGACAGCGCTGCTTAAAATGGCGAGGGTAAAAAAATTGGTCCAGGACAAATGCAATCCGCTAAACTGTTTTATAAATAATACCAGTACGCTGCCGAGATAGCCAAAAGAATCGGCTACGTACATAATAAACCCCACATTGGCTGTTAGTTTAAAACTTGCAATCATCCTGTCGAAATACAGGCAATTGATGGGAATGTAACCGAGGTACAGGCCGGTACCCACCGCCGTAAACCAGGCGAATGGGGAAATGATTGTATACATGAAAAGAAGTGTGGCACCGGCAGCTATCAGCCACCCGGCCAAAATGATCAGGTGATTGAGGTAAAAAGCTTTAAAATTATTTTTAACCAGCATAAGCGAACTGATTAACACCAATACAATAATGGCTACAGGGGTTTCTGTTTTTGTAAAAATTGAAGCATCACCACCTAGTCCCAGTTCCTTTAATACTTCATTGGCAAAATTGTCGCGAAAATCGCGCAGAATGGTTAATAATATATAGGAAATAATCAGCAATACCAAGCCTGGTAAGAATTGACGGATCACCTCTTTCCGCTGTGCTGCGTTCATAGATAAACGAATGCACCGGCTTATTTTGTCTTTGGCAGTTGGGTCGGGAATAGATTGGAGTAAAGTAGTAAAAATGAGCAATGGAATAAAATAGATGGCCCCCGCTGCAAAGGGCATCCATCGGTCGGTCACCTGCAGGTCATTCAGAAGCCATGCGCCAATACTTTTTGCAAAGCCTGATGCAAAAATGAAACTCGAAGCCAAAACTGCCCCCATTAGCTCAGTTGCCCGCCTGCCTTCTACATAGCTAAAAACCAGGCCCCAAATCATCCCCAGCGGAAATCCGTTAAGAAAAAGGAATAGAATATTATAAGGTGCAGGTACCAATGCAAATCCAAGCAATGCCATCCATGCAGCAAAAATTAATTTTAGAATGATGATTGGCCTGTTGCTGCTGATATGCTCGGCAATAAACCTGATACCATAAAATTTACTAAACATGTAGCCAATTACCTGTGCAGTTACCAGCCATATTTTATAATCAACACCCCAAAGGGATTGATCTTCAAAACCCGCTGCCGTAAAGGCTTTGCGGTAGCCGTACATACAGGTATATACCGAAAAGGTAACGAGTGCGGCAAACACAACCGTCACCCATTGCGGGGCATTGCTGATCCTTTCGCGAAGCCTCATTAAGTATTTTTGCATAATCAGTTGCCCCACAATATCGAATCCAGTTCCGCCAGGCTATCTATGATGTAGTCGGGTGCATAAGGTATTAATGCCTCGCGGGTAAAGGCCCCGGTGGTTACCGCAATGGATAAAAGGCATCCTGCATTTTTGCCCTCCATTACATCCACTTCGGTATCACCAACCTTAACCACTTTGCGTGGATCATTAATCCCGGCCTTCTTCATCATTTTTTCAATCATATAAGAATGGGGTCTGCCCGCCGGCACCTCATTACTTGCCACCAAATAATCGGCCATGCCATTTTTCATCCAACCCAGCCGGTCCATAATGGTATCGGCAATGGCTCTTGAAAAACCGGTATTCAACCCTACTTTCACCCCTTTTGCATGCAGCTTCAAAAAAGTATCTTCAGCAAAAGGCAATGGCGAAAGAATGGGTACTGTTTCATAATACCTGATCATCTCCTTCTGAAACCTGTTATGGATTTCCCCGATAAAATCATCCGTTATTTTCTCCGCATCGGGTTCAAATTTTTCCAGCATCAACTGAATGGCCAATGGCTTATGATAGCCCATCAGCGGATAAACATCCTCATCGGGAATGTGATATTGAAAGGCAGCCATCGCATTTTGAAAAGCAACGGCAATACTTCCATCATCCTTAACGGTGGTTCCGGCAAGGTCAAATACAACGAGTTCAATAGGTAACATATTATTTTTTTGCAAGTTGGTGAATCATCATGTTCCGGTAATGCTGTAAGTCGGGAAGCGGGGTATGGGTCATCTTGGCCTGTTCATCCCAGTATCGTAATTGAATATATTCCTTGTGCAGCGGGTCGTTTATAAATGAAAACATTTCATTATCATTCATCGGACCTCCCTGCAGGATAAGGGTTTGCATACTTGCTTCGGATAATTTTTGCCGGTATTCAGGATAGGCTGCCACCAGGTAACGTTTGGCTTGCACATGACTTGCAACCAGGCTTGCTATTCGTTCGCCAAATCCTGCGTTTCGTACAAAATCAGCACCCAAAGATTCATGATCCACGACACCATAGTCATCCATGTGTACTGCTTTTTCATGTGCAATATGCTCATAAAGGTGGCCAATATCATGAAAGAAGGCTGCCAGTATCATTTCTTCATCTGCACCGGATGCTTCAGCAAGTTGAGCGCATTGGCACATATGTTCAATTTGGCTTACAGGCTCGCCTATATAATCGGCGCTGCCATATTTTTTATAAAGTTCTATTATCCAATCTGCCGTTTCTGCGGGAGTCATAGTTTATTTTTTGGTTGAAAATGTAAACATCACCGAAATAGTAACCGCCCTTCCCATGCCATTGATACCGCTGCCATGGGTGCGATAATCTTCATTGAAAAGATTGGATAAAGTGGCTCTTAACTGAAGAAATCGCGACTGATACCCTCCATGCACATTTACCACCTGCCATGCTGGGGTGCCGCCCTTCGGAATGCGGTTATCATCCTTATCGCCCTGCGCAAGCCGGTTCTGTTCTGCAGCCCACTGCAGTTCGGCAGCGGCATACCACTGTTGCTTGGCATACTTTGCATTGAAAAGACCATGTGAAGGTGGTATGCGGCGCATCGGTTCGTTGCGGCTCAGGTTTTCACCATATTGTGCTGAAAACATCGCGCTGAAGGTTAATCCATTTACGGCTTCATAAATTCCACTTAACTCGAACCCTTTTACAAAGGATTCCTGATCGTTGGTTTTCATAAAAACCGGGTAGCCTTCCAGCGAGTCAGTTCCTTTTCGCACCCGTACAATCAAATCGCTCAGGTGCATGTAAAAGGCAGTGGCCTGCAATTGAAGTTTTCGGGTGCGCAGCCGGTATCCAAGTTCGGTATTCAGGTTGCGTTCGGGGTCAAGATCGTATGCGGGAATTTCATAGCGAAAATCTACGAGCCCCAATGTACCAAGGTCATCAATATTGGGGGCTCTAAATCCACTGCTGATATTGCCGAAAATAGCCTGCGTATTGTTTAACTGATAAAGAAGGGAGGCGTTGCCCACCCATGCATCCGAAACCAGTTCAGCATCTGCAAAAACAGCGCCGGGAATACTGAGGTTTTTCGCAGGAATCTGATTCTCCACCCGGTTATACCGAACCCCTGCTTCAGCCCGCCAGTTTTTCCAGGCAAAATGATGAAGGCTGTAAATGGATGCATTGACTTGAGCCGCACCATCAGGATACAGTCCTCTTGCAGAAGCGGTATTGCTATTAATGGTAATATTTCTCTCGCTGTTTACTTTATCATGGTAGTATTCCACGCCTGTGCCCGAAGTCCAGAAAGGCAGTATCTTCCATTCCGTTTCGGCCACCACACCATAGGTTTCAATAATATCCTTTTCCTCAAAATAGTTTGCATTGCCATTGCGGTGGTACTGCCTGCCCTCAGTACTTTTTTTATACAACGGCGTAATGCTCCAGCCCTTTAAAGCACCCATATTGAGGTTAGCCTTCAGGCGCGCATAACTGATCAGCATTTTTTGCGGATCAAAGTTGTAATATTCAAAATTTTCCAGGTTTACCCGGTGGTAAAGCGGCACATCGTTTTGGGTAACCTGCTGTGCCGATGCGGTAAGCGTATATTTTGTGCCGAGGGCGAATTTTGCTTTCAGGTTCCAGTTGCGTTCATCATAACCTGAGGGAGATTGTTTTCCGGTAGTATCGCCACCAACCAAATCGCCAAACTGCCGCCAGGTATAGCCGCCCGAAATACCAAAACCTTTGCCGGTATAAGTTGCTTCTCCCCGTGCGGTGTATTCCATATCCTGAGAAGTAATGCGACCGCCAACACGGGTATCCCAACCAATTCCATTTGCCAGGTTAATATCATTGGTAATGGCATGAATCACGCCACCCATTGCATCGCTCCCATATTGCACACTTCCGCTGCCCTTCAGCACTTCAACCCGCTCAAGGGTAAAGGCGTCAATTACATTTGGGTATTGGTTGGGACCAAAACGAAAAGCTGCATTGTTTACCCGGATTCCATCGAGCATCAGCAGCGTTTGATTTCCTGTAAGCCCGCGTAAAAATGGCGAACCGCCGCCATGATTGGTTTTTTGTACAAACACACCCGGCACGTAACCTATCGCCTCGGGTAAGGTACGCGCATTGTGCATTTCATCCATTGGCCTGCGCATCCGGTCAATTGAAAAAGGGGCTGTGAATGTCCTTTCGGGATTCCTTGATGCAGAAACTACAACTTCCTGCAACGTATCAGTTCCCACCGTTTTGTTTACAGTTGAATCCTTTTTTTGGGCAGCCGATAGAAAGGCCATCCCAAATCCGCAAATGCATAAAAAGAAATGCTTCATCATGAAGTAAATAAATTCCAAATAATCAAATTCCAAATTCCAAATGGGGAAGGGCAAGTCATTCCGACGTTAGGAGGAATCTCGGCTCATTGATTCTATTAACCGAGACACCTCCTTCGTCGGTGTGACGTTCATATGTAAAATTCCAAATAATCAAATTCCAAATTCCAAATGGGGAAGGGCAAGTCATTCCGACATTGGGAGGAATCTCTGCTCATTGATTCTATTAACCGAGACACCTCCTTCGTCGGTGTGACGTTCATATGTAAAATTCCAAATGTTAAAATCCCAAATTCCAAAAGTGCATGAATGATGAATTTTGGAATGATGATTAGGGTATCGGGGAGTGTGCGTCAGCCAACTTCAAACCCGCAACTTCAAACCCGCAACTTCAAACCCGAAACTTCAAACCCAAAACCCAACAACAAACAAAAAACTACCGCAACGTTACAAACGCCCCCCTTCTCGGAGCCGGCATCGGGTTATCCAATCCCTTTACCGCACGCCAAATAATCTCATTGAACAACAAATCGGGCGCCATATCCTCTTTGCTAAAATCAAGTGTTTCGCTGATAGCCGCCCACTTACTTGCTTCTTTATTTACATCATCAAGATTAACGTCAGGACGGATTGCCGTAAACCCGCCCAGGTTAACATTGGGCGAAAAACAACGCCACATAGGCATAGCTGCTGCATCGTACTGGCTCATGGGTGCCAGCCCAAGAATCAGTTCCATGGTACGCAACATGCCTGAGGTGGTGTATGGCGTATGATCCACAAAACCCCGCTTTACAAAGCCACCCGCCACATAGGCAGGCGAACGGTGCGCATCCACATGGTCGGCGCCATTTTGGGCATCATCTTCCAGTATAAAAATGGCCGATTCATTCCAGATAGCACTTTTACTCAGGTACTCCACAAACAGCCCAACCGCATAATCATTATCGGCCACATGGGCAAAAGGCGTGGGCCTGCCTATGCGCAATCCCTCAGTATGATCGTTGATAAATCGCAGTGAGTTGAAAGCAGGCACCGCATTATTGGCAAGCAATGAATCAAAATCACGCTTCCATTGATAAAACCGGGTTGTATCGCGCACACTTTCATCCCAACTCGTAAAATAGGTACAGAATTTACCTTCAAGCGCGGGAATATTGGCTTTAAAATCATCGGCAAATTCGCCATAAGAACGGTAGGAGATTCCTGCCTTTTTCAGGTGATCCCAAATAAAGCCTCCACGCGGCCAGGCTATTTCTTTTTGTCCTTCAAAATCGTAGGTACCACCCCTGCCGCCATAGCTTGTGGGCCAGTTTTTTTCGGTATAATCATTGGCATAGGCAGCCGTGCTCCAGTTGTGGCCATCGGCGCTTACCTCTGCATCCACATAAAAATTATCGAGCAGTACAAACTGCCTGGCAAGCGCGTGCTGATTGGGGGTGTATTTTCTGCCAAACAACACCAGCGAAGTATCGCCGTTTCCCTGAGGCATATCGCCGAGTATCTGATCGTAGGTCCTGTTTTCTTTGATGATATAAAAAACATATTTTATGGGCGAAGGGTCACCCACTTTCATGGGAATGGGATTACCCTTTTCGCCCTGTGCCAGTAACTCCTTATCCTTTGTGTAAGGCGTATTGGCATATACCTGCTTACTGTAGGCCGCAAGCTGTTGTGAATTGGGCTCTGTGATAACGGAAACGGAGCCCCGCATCAGCCCGCCAATGTATTGCACCTTCATGGGCCTGCTTGAATCACCCTGCTGATAAATAACCGAATTTCGGCCCTGTACGGGGCTTGGTCCGTATGGGTTGGCAAATGAACTCAATCCCTTTCCATTGGCTACATAAATGTTTTTACCAATGGTACGCACCGATGTGGGATACCATCCGGTTGGAATAAAACCCTTGCTGCGGCTCTCCCCTTTTACACGCACATCAAATACAGCAAGGCAGTTATTATCGGCATTGGCTATGTATAAAGTAGATTCATCTGCACTGAGCGCGAGGCCATTTGGAGTGGAGCCATTTGGCGCATCGGGGTATAATGATGTGGTGAGTACTTCAAGAACCTTCAAAGAGGATATTTCTACCAATGCAACAGTATTGTCGTTGGCGCAGGCAACAAAAAGGTATTTGCCGTCCTTTGTTAAAAGTAATTCATTCGGGTTATCGCCAATAGGCATGGTAGCGGTTTTCTCTTTTGTTTTGGTATTCCAAACCATCAGTTTATCGGCACCCCAAAGTGAAATATACAATTGCCCGCGGTTTGGTGAGAGCCTGCAGGTATAAGCCTGCGAGGGAAGCTGAAAACTATCAATGATTTTTGAGGCAAGGTCAATAGTGTACAACATGTTGTTTTCTTTGGTAACCACATACAATTTGTTGGCTACCGGATCAATATCCATGCCGGCAGGGGATATTTTTACAGGCCATTGTTTACCCAATGCAAAACTGTCTTTTCTTTCCAGTTTCCCTTTATTTACCTTGAATACAAGGATACAGTTATCATTGCCGCCCGAAGCATACAGGGTTTTGCTGTCGGCACTGAAAACCAGTCCGTACCAGCTTTTCATCATTTTTAAGCTGTCGGTAATTTTCCCTGTTTTTATATCAAGTAATTGCACCGACTGATCGCTTTGCCCGTTGTTGGTAATGGCTATCAGCCTGTTGTCGGGCGATACTGCCATATTCAGCGGAAGATCACCTACGGTAACCTGTTTCCCGGCAGGCGTAAGCGCCCATCCGTTGGGCAGGTTGATTACCTGTTGTTTTTGGGCAAACAAAATAAAGGGTGCAAAACAAAACATCAACAGTTTCAAGCAAAGCGTTACCGTTTTCATTTTCTTTAATTTTAGCAAAGGTTAAATTCTATTGACCACCGGTCTTCTTATAGTGATCCACACGTTGTTCACCTGCATCATCCATGGGAGGCCCCTGCTCTATTTTTCTCCAGTCAATGGGCTGATTGTATTTCTTCATGGCCTTATCCCAATCAAATACACGCTTATCCGGGTACACCAGGGTATAAGGCGTAAAATCGGGCTCATTGGTAAAAAAGTCGCTCAGCAGCGAGGCGGTTGCATCGTATTGATTTACATAAGGAATATCCAGGATATTATACAATACTTTCAGAATAGACCCAAAATTGGCATGCCTGCTGGATACATGGCCCTTTTTTACATGTGGCCCTGCCATCATCAGGATGCTGCGATGCCCGTCTATGTGATCAACCCCACCCTGCGGATCATCTTCAGTAATAATCACCAGCATATCTTTCCAGTAAGGGGTGCGGCTCAAAAAATGAAGCATCCTGCCAACCGCCAGGTCATTGTCGGCCATATAACTGTGCTGAAATGGATACCCATCCTCCGGCCTTGGCCCGGCACCATGATCGTTGGGAAGCATAACCGTAACCAATTGCGGCAAAGTATCTTTTCCGTTCAGCCACATTTTGGTAAATTCTTCTTCAAACTGCTTCATACGAAACTGATCAGGTATATTGGTATTGTAACCGGCAAAATTGGTGGAAGTACGTTTCCATAATGCATTTTGCATGGGCACCATTACGAGGTGGGCAGCGCCGGTGGCAGTATCATACCACTCCTCGCGTACATGCGCAGTTTCGTTGGCCTGCCCAAAGTTGTAAAAAGAAACATTTCTGCGCTCTAGTGCTTCCCAAAGCCCGCCAATTTCGGCATAATCTTCAGGGTCCATACTGCCGGTTGAACCGGGGAACCTGCGGCCGGGCGCTGTGGAAAACAGTTTTGCTGTTTTGCTCACACTGCTGTTGGTTTCCACCCACTCGTTGGGTATTACGCCTACCATCCAGTGGTGCCCGTGAATGCTTGCATCGCTGTCACAGTAAAAATTATCGCTGAAGGCAAACTGCTCAGCGGCCTTTTTATGGTTGGGCATTACATCGGCATTGCGCAAAGTATCGGTTCTGCCCATTACAGTTACCCCAACCCCAAAGCGGGCGAGGGTATGATCGCCTTTTGCCTGACCAAGCTGCCCAAGAACTTCATCGTATGTGCGGTTTTCCTTGGTGATAAATACAATATGTTTTATCGGGGTTTTGGTTACTCCGGGTAACACTGGCAGCGGGTTGGTTTTTGCCGCGGCTAACGGCTGTTCAATAAAGGTATTGGTGATACAGATTTTGGTGAATGCTGCCAACCGTGCTTGATCAGGAACCGCAACTTTTTGAAAAGTAGCTAATTGAATATCACCTACAAAAGTGCCTTGTGGAGGTTTTACAAAATCCTTTCCTCCATTGGGCCCTGCGCCAAAGCCCCTGCAGGAGATTATATACAGGTCGCTTTGTTCTTTATTCATCAAAACACGTGCGGGTCCCCACCCGGTGGGTATCAGGCCTTTCGTTGTTTTGGTAGCAATATCTATTACCGCAACAGCATTAAAACCAAGCAGGGCTGTGTAAATAGTTTTCTCGTTTTTGCTCATGCAAATACCAAACGGCAGCAGTCCACGATACTGATCTATACGTTTATCTACTGTAATGGGAATGCGCCCTGCAAGTTTACCGGTGCGGTAATCCACAATAGCAATATTATCATTGGTTGCATTGGTTACATAAGCATATTTACTGCCCACCACAATGCTGTTGGGACTTGCCCCGCCCACCACTTCGGCATCTTCTACCATTTCACCAACAAGTAAACCGGTTTTCATCCGGTATTTTACCTTATTGGTATTCAGGTCAATTACATATACGCTCATGGCTTCTGGCGCATTGGGGTCGCCCACGGCAGGAATCTCTTTGCCTTCAAAGGAGGTGCCTTCCCGTGATTCTTTTGTATTGTCGCCATAGGGGTGGCGGTTAATCATTGTACTGTCGGCATTTTCAGGTGTAGCGCCGGTTACCAGTTTATAATCATACACACCCACATTGGCTACAAGCGCTGTTTTTCCATCGGGGCTAACTGCTAAGCCAAACGGCTGACGACCCGTAGCGATGCTTGCTTTGATTTTCCGGGTAGCCGCATCAATCCTCACCATTCGAAAATTGCCCCGGTCGAGCACGAGTAATTCGTTGGTTGCCTGATGAAACAATAAATCGCTGGTAAAACTGTCTTCAAATTTTACGCCTTCTACTGTTCCGTTCAGCGAAATGGAATCCACTTTTTGCAGCTTTTTGTAATCGTACACTATTACCGCCCCGTTATCGCCACCACTCAGGTACACCCATGCGTTTGCCGGGTGAAAAGCCACACCAAGAAATGACCCGTTGCTGAGCGGTGATGCTATTTTGCCATCGTAGGAAGGAATCCGCGTGGTGGCCATGGAAGAAAGATCAATCAGGCTGATAACGCCATTATGCAGGGTAATGGCTGTTTTTCCATCGGGCGAAACAGCCAAGCCAAATGGATCGTGGGTGATGCGTATGGTTTGCCCGGCAGGCGAGACATATCGCCCGCTTGGGAGAACCGACTTTCCCTCAGGATTTATTTTACAGTATTCGCTGAAAGCGGGAACTGTGTAATAAACAGGCTTATCCTGCGCAAACAAAAGATAGGAGTTAACTAAACACAGCAGCAATAATGCAAGGCAAATACGTTTCATGCAGATAGTATAAAAAAGGCCCGATGGCTTAGTCACCGGGCCTTTAAGATTGAAAGTTAAAGAATTATTGGATTAACCACATTTTTGTATTGATATCATCGGTATTTCCCTGCCTTGTTACGGCCTCAGCACGGTTGGTACCATTTAATGATTGCTCGGCAAGGGGGTAAATATATCGTGCCGGTACCTTATTACCATTCAGGTTATCCGGGCCGGGAACGATGGCCGGGCTGCCGGTGCGGCGCCATTCAAACCAGCTTTCAAGACCATTAAAATACATGGCTATCCAGCGCTGAAGGTAAATTTTCTCCAGCTTCTGTTCGGTAGTGCCCGAGTAGGCTACAGCATCCTGTGAAAAGTAGGCTGCCGGTGGCGTTACATCAATACCATATTGTGAAGGTACCAATGCTTTCCAGTAGGAAAAGTTGGCGTCCATTCCATTTTTATAATAGGTGGCTGCATCTCCGGTATTAATCATGCCTTTCTCGCGGGCTTCGGCAAGAATAAATTGTAATTCAGCATAATTCATAATGATACCTCGTGGTGCCGAAGGGTCAGGTACGGCCTGCCCCGGATCGTTGCAAACAAGGCATGCAAAGGTATAGCCAACACGCGATACGCCCTGCGGACCACTGTTATAATTCAGCGCTGCCACATCACCTAATCCATTGGGAATTCCTTCAATTTTAGGTGCGCCGGCTGCAACTGATTTTTGCGAAGGGCGACCAAAAACAGGAAGCCTTGGATCACTTAGCGCGATAAGCCGGTCAGCAAAGGTTTTACTTATCCTGATCTCATCAAATGAACCTACCCTTGCGCCGTAAAGCGGCCACTGATTTGGTGCACTTGCCAGGTATTTCAATTCAGCATTATCAAGGTTCGAAGAAAAAATGGGATTATTCACCGGGTCATTTATGATTGCCTGCATTTCAGCGTTTACATTTTTCTTTTTACTCATGCGCATCAGCAAACGAAGGCGAAGTGAATTGGCAAATTTGCGCCATTTGATAGCGGCACCTGTTCCACCGCCATACAGTATATCACCGGAAATTGAATTGGTACTTTTAGCAAGTACTTCGTTCGCCAATTTCAGGTCATTTAAAATGCCGGTATATACATCCTCCTGCTTATCGTATTTAGGTTGAAAAAGACTTGATGTTTTTGCCTTTCCTGATTCGGAATAAGGAATATCGCCATAAGCATTTGTGGCAATGCTGAACATCCAGGATTTTAAAACCAGCGCTACACCATAATAGGCATCATTTTCCGTACCCTCAACAAGTTGAATCATATTTTGCAGGTTACGGTAGTTGCCATAAACGCTGTTCCACACCCCATTCTGTTCATTCCACAGGTAGCGGTCTTCATTAACAAACTGAATTTTGGCATTGTACTGTGCCACCAGGTTACCAATACCCCAGGCATCATTAACCTGCTGATTAACCATGTTGCGGATTACACCACTCAATAATAAATCAGGGGTTACCTGTGTAGGAACATTATTGTTTGTATTTACTTCTGCAAAATCTTTGTCGCAACCCTGCAACATAAACAAGGCGGGCAGCATCGCGGCAATCAATATTATTCGTTTCATAATCTTTGTTTTATTTATTTAAGTTTGGGTTGTCCATTATAGTTTGAAACTAAGGTTTACACCATAACTTCTTGATGAAGGAATGCTCATGTATTCAATACCGGGTAAGGCTGTTCCGCCGGTATAGCTCATAACCTCGGGATCCACATGCGGAACATTATCCCAAACAAACAGGTTACGGCCGATAAGGGAAAGGGTTACGCCCTGGAATGGCATTTTGGGACCCCAGAAACGGTCGGGAATGGTATAACCAAGTTGCAGTTCGCGCAGTTTTACAAAAGAGGCATCATACATTACCCCCTCTGCAATTCCACGGCCACCGGTCCAGGCACTATGCCATTCGCGTGCAGTTACCTTTTTTGTGTTTGGAGCAGCTACACCGTTTGTAAAAACAACGCCACTGCCAATCACTCCATTTCCTTCTTTGGTAAGGTCGTATCCATCTGCGCGTCCTTCAAGGGTTTCGGTAATAATACCACCCTCGCGACCAACGGTTTGTGTATGGCTGTACAGTTCGCCACCCTGTCTCCAGTCGAATAAGAAGCTGAGACGGACACCTTTGTAGGTAAACATATTGTTGATACCCATCAGCCAATCAGGATTGTAATTTCCCAACAGGATACGGTTTGCAGTACGCACCGGGCGGCCATTGGCATCAAAAACCATTTGTCCGTCGTAAGTACCCGACTTATCATAATAAGGTGCATTGGCATCGCTGCTTTGCACACGGGCAAAACCAATGCCATACAGGTTACCCATGCGTTCACCCACCCGCGCTTCTACGCTTACACTTCGGCTTGCCATTACAAAATTGGTGAGGCCATCACTCAGTTCAAGCACTTCACTGCGGTTGGTGCTAAAGTTGATATCGGTAGTCCAGGTAAAGTTTTTCTTTTGGATTGTTTTGAAATTAAGCATGGCTTCAAAGCCCCAGTTTTTTATTTTCCCCGCATTAATTACACTGCTGTTATACCCGGATGTAATGCTTAGAGGAATATTCAGGATCTGGTTAATGGTATTGCTTGTATAATACGTCAGATCAATGCCCATGCGGTTTTTGAACATACGGATGTCGGCACCTACTTCCCATGCATTGCTGATTTCGGGTTTCAGGTTCAGGTTTGCAAGGCGATCTGTTTCACCATACACCTGCGAGCTCCCAAAGGGTTCACCTGGGTTATACGATTGGGTAAAAGTAAAGGGATCGGTATCATTGCCTACCTGCGAAAAGCTGCCCCGCAATTTTGCAAAGCTGATAAAATCAGGAAGTTTGATCATTTCGCTTATTATGGCGCTTATGGCGGTTGAGGAATAGAAGTATGAATTATCTTCTGTACCAAAAGGCTTCAGGTTTTCAGGAAGCGTAAGGGCGCTGCTCCAGTCATTACGTCCGGTAAAATCAAGGAAAATCATGTTCTTCCATCCAAGCCCTGCAGACCCGTACAGGCTGTTGATGCGCTTGCCGATATTTCTTTGGTTTGCCACAAGCGGAATACGGCTGTTGGTCAGATTATAAATCTCGGGTATGTTTAACTGCCCCGCTACCGTTTCATCAAACTTGCTGTTCTGAATCATCTGATTACCACCAAAATTGGCGGTAAAGGCCCAATCCTGATTGATATCCTTGTTGGCTGCAAGTAAGAAATCGGTATTACGTTCTTCATTGTTAATAATTACCCTGCGGTATTCGCCAAAAGGAAAACGCTGTGTGCTGAAAGCACGTTTGTATTCACGCAATTCGTTGCTCCAGTCGGTTGCTGTTCTTAATTGCAGCCTCAACCAATCGGTAAATTCATAATTCAGGGAAACATTACCAATAACCCGGTCATAATTCTGACTGTTGGTGTTTTTCATTACGGTCAGGTAGGGGTTATCATGGTAGTTATAGTTCCAGCCATATTGCCTGAGGTTTTCAGCTCCATTCATCCAAAGCCTTTCCATATCCTTAACCTTAACAGAGGCCGGCAGCCAGCAGTTAAACAGGTACATGATGCTTTCGGTGCCATAACTTAATGAAGGGCGGTTGCCACTTTCGCTTTTGATATAACTGACAAAAGCGCGGGCCGATAATTTTTTATTGAAATTATATCCGCCTGAAATGGAAATGGTATTTCGGTTCAGGTCTGTGTTGGGAACAATACCGGTTTGATCAAGGTTGGTAAAACTGATGCGGAAATCGCCATCTTTATTGCCACCTACAAGGGCAACATTATTGGTAAAGGTTGTGCCGGTTTGCAAAAAGTTTTTCAGGTTATCTTTATCTGCTTCCCACAGTGTTGGGGTAATTATACTTCCTGCAGGTGCATTCAGGTCGCCGCCGGTAAAGGGGATAGGCTGACCATTTAGGGTACGCGGAGAGTTGTACTGTGGGTACAGTTGCCCCCTGAACGCCGGCCCCCAACCTTCATCTGTACCATCGGTTTGGCCGCCACCGGCACCGTTGCTGAATGCAAAATCGCCGCCGTTACCATTTCCCTGTCCATACACTTTCTGGTACTCAGGTAGTTTGAGCGCCGATTCCATGGTGAGGTTGGAGTTAATTTCAACCCCAATGCCCTTTGATTTTGAACCCGATTTCGTTTTAATCAGTATCACCCCGTTTGCTGCACGTGAACCATATAAAGCCGATGCTGCGGGCCCTTTTAGCACGCTCATACTTTCAATATCATCGGGGTTTACAAACCCGGCACCGTTGCCAAAATCTACTTCAAGGTTGCCGCTGCCACTACCGCCGGTAATGGCATTGCTGATGGGAACACCATCCACTACATACAGTGGTTGGTTTTTATTTAAATCCACAGAGCGCTCACCACGGATACTTACCCTTGATGAACCTCCAATTCCCGACGGGCTGCCAACCACTGTAACCCCTGCAACCTTTCCGGCAAGTTGGTTTACCACGTTGGTTTCCCTTGCTACAGTCAATTGGTCACCCTTTACATCCTGCACGGCATAGCCCAGTTTTTTCTTATCCTTTTTTATACCGAGGGCAGTTACTACCACTTCTTCCAGCTGTTGATTGGAAAGGGTAAGACCAATCGTCAAAAAAGTTTCACCGTTGATGGTTAGTTTTTGGCTTTGATAGCCAACATAGCTGACTTCAAGATTTTCGCCGGTTTTTGCATTAATGGAAAATTCACCATTTTCTCCGGTAGTGGCTTTTGCTCCTGTTCCCGATGCGCTTACCGTTACTCCGGAAAGAACGTTTTTACTTTTGGCATCTACTACTTTGCCCTTTATTACATTACCCTGGGAAAAACCCTGAGTTACCCAAAGCAGAAACAATAGCATACATGCCAATGCCATATTTAACTTTAGAAAATACCGCTGATTCATAAATTATTAATTTTTGGCAAACGTATCAGCAGCCTGTTAAGGAATTATTTAGGATTCATTAACAAATAATCAAGCAATATTTAACAAATTATGAATTTTGGTATATGGGTGAAATGTTGGTGAACAATACTGTTTCTTCAGATACTGCAAACGTTAAACGTCAAAGGAGAAACCTTGAAAGGTCAAACGTCAAACTAAAAATGTGAAAGGTCAAATGTGAAACGATAACATTTCACATTTGACCTTTCACGTCTCATGCATAAAATAAGGTGGATTAAACCGCCCCGGTAAACTGCTGTAAAAACCGTACATCGTTTTCGCTGAACAGCCGCAGGTCTTTCACCTGGTACTTGAGCATGGTAATGCGTTCAATACCCATACCAAAGGCAAAACCGGTGTATTTGTTGGGGTCAATACCGCAATTGGTAAGCACATTTGGGTGTACCATTCCGCAACCGAGTATTTCAACCCAACCGGTATGCTTGCATACATTGCAACCACTGCCACCACAAATCAGGCAACTGATATCCATTTCGGCGCTTGGTTCGGTAAAGGGGAAGTATGAAGGACGGAAACGAATCTTTACATCCTGACCGAACATTTCTTTTACAAAAAAGTACAGGGTTTGCTTCAGGTCGGCAAAGCTTACACTCTCTGCTACGTACAGCCCTTCTACCTGATGAAAAAAGCAATGCGCGCGGGCGCTGATGGTTTCGTTGCGGTACACACGGCCCGGCATAATGAGGCGGATGGGTAATTGGCCTTTCTCCATTTCGCGTATCTGCACATTGCTTGTGTGCGTGCGCAGCAGCCAGGCGGGATTCTGGGAAATGTAGAAGGTATCCTGCATATCACGTGCCGGATGGTCTTCGGGCAGGTTGAGGGCGCCAAAGTTGTGCCAGTCGTCTTCCACCTCAGGCCCTTCGGCTACCGCAAAACCAAGCCTTTTAAAGATGGAAACAATGCGGTTGCGCACGATGCTGATGGGGTGGTGACTGCCAACCGGTATCGGGTCGCCGGGCAGTGACCAGTCCAAACCAGCCAATGCGGCCTCATCGCCGGCGTTTTCCAGCGCGGCTTTCAGGGTTTCATATTTTTCCTCGGCCAGCAGTTTAAAACCGTTCATCACCTGCCCAAATTCGCGTTTACGCTCGTTGGGCACCTGTTTCATTTCGCCCATCAGGGTTTTCACCAGCCCTTTTGTGCCCAGGAATTTGATGCGAAATGCCTCCAAAGCATCGGTATTAGCGGCTTCGGTAGCGGATATTTCGTGCTGATATTGGTCTATTTGTTGAAGGAGTGCTTCCATAATTGGCCGCAAAGATAACGGGAATGGGGGAGGGATTCGCCCGTAAGCCCTGCCCCGCAGGTAAAAGTTTAGTAAATTTGAACAAAATGATATAATGAACTATAACAGGCTGATTGAGCAATCGCCATTGGTTTCCGAAATTGGGTTGGGGGCATGGCAGTTAGGGGTAAATTCAGGCTGGAAGGGAATGACGGATGAGGAAGCCACCGCATTGGTGCACAAAGCCATTGAACTGGGTGTTAATTTTTTTGATACGGCACCCAATTACGGTCGCGGTACAAGCGAGTCAAGATTGGGTGCGGCCCTGAAAAATTATGACAGGGATACCATCGTTATCAATACAAAATTTGGTCATACCGATGCAGGAAAAACCAATTATGCATCTGGTTCCATCCGCGAATCACTTGAAGGGAGTTTAAGAAGGTTGCAGGTAGATTATGTGGACTCCCTCATATTGCACAGTCCACTATTCGAATATTTGGATGGCAATAAAAATGACCATTACGAAATACTGGAGAAATTGAAGGAGGAGGGAAAAATCAGGGCATATGGCGCATCGCTTGATACCTATGAACAGGTAAATGTATTGTTGCAGACTACCCAAAGTAAAGTAATAGAAGTGTTTTTCAATATCCTGCACCAGGATGCGGCACGAGCGTTTGAAATGGCCAAAGAGAAAAAGGTTGGCATCATTGTAAAAATTCCGCTTGACAGCGGATGGCTTTCGGGCAAATATGATGAAAACAGCATTTTTACTGATGTGAGAAAGCGGTGGTCCGTTGGTGATATTAAAACAAGGGCAATGCTGGTAAACAGGATCAAAGAGATCATTCAGCCGGAAACGAATCTTGCGCAAATGGCCATTTCGTTTTGTTTGGCCTATGATGCGGTAGCCACGGTAATACCGGGTAATACAAGCATTCAGCAGTTAACCAACAATATGGCAAGTTTGTCAACGCCTGTATCAACTGAGCTCGTTAAAAGGCTGGAACAGTTTTATGAAGAGGAGGTTAAAGCGCTAAACCTGCCCTGGTAAAATAGGATGTGCGAATATTTATGAAGTACCCAATGACGCATTTTTATTGTAACAGTAAATGTGAATTTGTAATCGGACAAAATACTATTGGGGGAAATATCCTGATTGAAATTCTCGTTAATCTATATGTCCATGGACCAAAAATTTGTAATTTTGGTTAAAACAAATTTTAAATGCCGGTAATTTCAATGTTTTATGGAATAATTATCAGAATGTTTTATTTTGATAATAAGGAACATAAATTACCCCATATTCACATTGAATTTAGTGGTTATCATGCAGTAGTTTCAATTC
>Ga0116158_10000401_pt1 | contig 43929 bp, 34 predicted proteins | sample AD_UKC052_MetaG_FD_89883 | JGI IMG/M metagenome (GOLD analysis project Ga0116158, IMG submission 89883) | Active sludge microbial communities of municipal wastewater-treating anaerobic digesters from USA - AD_UKC052_MetaG | ecosystem: Engineered > Bioreactor > Anaerobic > Digestate | place: USA... | reverse complement strand
GCACGTGGTCTTCGAACCCGTGCGCATGGTCGACGGGCGTGGCGCCGAGCACGAGTTCCAGTTCCGCACCAGGCTGTTCGGGCCCGGCATGGCCATCGACGCGTTCGAGCTGCGCGATGGCAGTCCGGCCGGGTATGAGTTTCAGGTGATCGGCGAGCCTGACGACGACCCTCTGGAGTTGTTGGGCAAGCTCATTGGCAAGATGCGCCGGGCTTTGGCTCTCACGCATCTTGAGGAAACCGACCACGGGCCGCAGGTGAACGATCGCCTGATCCTGCGCGGCACCGTCGACAGCGATCCCGACGAGGACCACCGAGTGCCGATGGTCGTCATCGATGGTCGCGAGATCTCGTGGGACGAACTCGGCCGCATGGTGGCGGCATTCGAGGGCTGGCAGTTCAAGCTGGAGTTTCGCGACCGGAGCGAAGAGGTCTGACCCGGCAGATCGCGGGACCCTCGGGGTTCTGAACTCACACAGCCACTGGAGCCAAAGCGCACCAATCTGCACGAAAAGGATGGAGCGCCCGGAAGTGCCGAAAGCGTAAGTGCTTGTCGTGCAACGGGTTTTCAGAGCAAAGCGCACCAATCTGCACGAAAAGTACGACTACCCCGCCGGGAGCTTCGCGCTCGTAGCGCAGCACCGGCTTGGCCGGCTCCAGCGCGCTCAAACTTGACGGGCCCAGCGAGGCGATGAAGCGGCTGACAGTGGCCACGCTGCGGCCGACGACCGTGGCTATGCGCCTGACCGGCATGCGAGCGCGTCGCAGACCCTCGATGGGCTGGGCCAGCTCGGCGTCGATGCTACTGCGCGTGCGATGCGGCCGGGAACTGCGATCGCGAAGGCCCTCAATGCCGCCGGATTCGAATCGGGCCAATCACGTACGCGCCGTTCGCAAGCTCACGCCAGCAGCGTCGGCGGCGGCGGCTGCAAGGCCCATCTCTGCGACCCGCTCGACCATCAGGCGCCGGCCCTGCCAGGTCAATGTGGCATTCTTGTGGATGTTGACTCGGTCGATCCCTTCTGCGAGTCCTGAAGCGTTTCAACTCCAGTCTTCCAGACCCGGCCGGGTGAACAACCTGTTGAGACATTACAGCTAGTTAGCGGCCAAGACCACCAAACGCACCACAATCGTCAACCGCAGTCGTGGACTTTCCTTCTGCCGCCCAGACTCCTTGCTCACGACTTTGCCTGGAAGTGCCTGCTGCGGGTCGTGGTCAAACTCACCGATCCAGGCGCTGAGCCTGCCTTCGTGAACGTCCAAGTCGCTAAGTTGTGCCAAGTCTGACAAGCTTGTTCTGCGTTGCATCAACAAGGTTTCTAGAAACCGGCAACAGCCCACTACGATCCAGCGCGCTCGGCTACGCCCGTGCTCAAGTGATTACTCCTCGAAATACTATTGGCTGCGCTGTAGGTCTGATGCTTTCATCTCCGTTGATGGCAGCAGACCTAGCATCGGTGAGCCTCCAGGCCTGAGCCCACCCCAGCACGAAGAAAAACATCGGCACCACCTGTTCGCCCATGTAGACCGTGCCCAGCGATACAAACACCGCGATGAATATGCCAGCGAAGGTAAAGCCCAGGGGCGAAGAGCCCGGAGGCTCCTTCATGCCGCGCGCCACCATTTGACCTGCACCCAGCAGCATCATGGTGACTAGCATCAGCATGGCAGGGATGCCATGCATCAGCGCAAGCAGAAGGTAATAGTTGTCGATGGAGGGCATGCCCAGCACCTTGGGCCACGTGGTCAGCCCCCATCCTAGCCATGCATGGGCCACTGCGATATCGAAGTACTTCTCGAAGAGTTCCTTGCGGTACAGCGCGGACTCCTGGCTCATCGTCATCACCTGGCCCGGCTTGATGTCCAGATACTGGGCCAGCCCGTACCCGCCCACAATGCCCACAAGGACGATCGCCAGCAAGGCCAGCCGCAGCGCTTTTCGCCGATCCTTGGCCCGGCCCACCATCACCAGCATCGCGCCAATGAGCCCGCCGACCCATGGCCCACGGGCGACGGTCAAGATGCAGCCCAGGAAGAGCATGAAGGTGATGATCTTGGCCTTGTCCCAGGGCAGCGTGAACCAGGTGAAGCGGGGCTCCCAGTGTCCGCCCCACTCCAGCCAGCGGTGGATGCGGTAGGCGATCACCATCATGATGCCGGCCAGGATGGCATGCGAAAACGGCCCTGCCACCCGTGCCAGGCCATGCCGGAAGGTCGTGACCCAGCCGCCACCCTGACCCGGGAAGAACTTGCCAAAGATGGCGTGGGAAGGGTTGAAGCCCATCTTGGCTTCGAAGAGGCCCACGACGGCCAGCGCAAACATGATGATCACGATGCGCCGCGCCACCTGAACGTGCAGGCTTTCCTCCCTGATCACCAGGCGCGCCACCAGGTAGGGTCCCACCACCGACAACAGCATGTTGATCAGGAGGTTCTGCGCATCGGCATAGCCCCGCGCAATGAGGTCTGAATAGAAGACCGTGGCGGCATAGCTGAACACCAGCAGGTCCATGAAAGTCAGACGCCAGCGGCTGCCGTAGCGCATTAGCACAAAGGGCAGCAGACCCAGCATGGCCGCCTGGCTGGACGTGGGGTCTGGAATGCCGGGTGTAATGGCCCGAAAGGCGTCCGGTATCAGAAGCAGCACCGGAATCCAGACCGCCAGCAAGGCGCGGCCCGGGCCGTGCCGCACGGCCACCACCGCGGCGATCACTACAAAGATCCAGGCAATCAGGCTCAAGCAAGCACCCCGGCAGAAGCAGGCCCCACAGGGGCCGCCCCGGCAGTGTCCGCGCCCTGGGGGCACCGGCGTGGCCGAAAGTCCGGGGCAATCCAGGCGCACTTTCCAGCTTCAGTTTCAGTCCTTGTGGACGAAATTGACGGCATGAGCGCCCCAAGCACAGAGCCGCGCGCGGCAGAACTGCCGCCAACTCCTGCCACCCGCAGCCGCCAGGATATGGTGTTTGCCATGGGCAGCAAGGCGCTGTATGCCGTGTCGCGCGTCGCGCTGCCACCGCTGACCCTGAGTTACGTGGGCCTGTCCGAATACGGCCTGTGGGCCACTTGTTTCGTGATCGTCAGCTACCTGGGTATGACGGCCTCGGGCTTTGCCCTGGTCTACCTGCGCAAGACGGCCCAGTTCGTGACCGCAGGCGACACACCGGCCGTGAGCCGGCTCTTGTCCACGGGCATTTTCACCATGGCCTTGGTGGCCTCTGCCTTGCTAGCCCTGCTGTGGTTTGTGTTGCCAGGTCTGCTGCAGTTCTTTCAGGTCGCCGCCGAGCAACGGCCTTTGGCCACGCAGTTGTGGATGGGCGCATGCGCCGTGTTCCTGGCGGACATGAGCCTGGGCGCCTTTGCCAGTGTGCTACACGCGCTGAATCGGGTGCGCCAGGAACAGACGGTGTGGATCATTTCCTACCTGTTCGAGACGGCTTGCATCGTCATCATGCTGCTGGCCGGTTGGGGCATCTTCAGCCTGCTGGCCGCCTTTGGTCTGCGCTACCTGTTTGCCTGCGTGGCCAACGGCGTGCTCGTGTTCCGGGCCTTGCCGGGCCTGCGCATCCGCCCGGGGTGTTTCGACCGCAGCCTGTTGGCCGCCTTCTTCGGCACCGGCGTGGTGATGCAGCTCAGTGGCCTGCTGGCCACAGCCTTGCATTCCGCGGACAAGGTCATCGCAGGCTCGGTCCTGGGGCCGCAGGCAACCGCGGTCTTTGACCTGGCCACCAAGCTGCCCATCACCGCGGCTTCGGCGCCTTCGGGTGTCAGCGGCGTGGCCATTGGCGCGGCCGCCCGCGCCGACGCCCGCGGGGACCACCAAGGCGTGCGCGAAGTCTTTGCAGATGCATCGGGCATGACGGTGCTCACCCTGGGTCTGATGCTGCCCTTCATGGCTGCGTTTGCACCCTTGCTCACGCAGGCCTGGTTGGGCAGCACCAGCACACAGCAGCAGGTCGCGCCCGTCATGGCGGTCCTGTGTGTGGGGCTGGCTTGGCACATGATGACGGGGCCGGCCTCGGCCATCTGCCGCGGCATGGGCCAATTGGGCGCGGAGTTTGTGTACCACGGCCTGCGCGTGGCCTGCTTTGGTGCTGCAGCGATGTCCTGGCTGGTCTGGGGCCGCGGCGAGTTGATCGCGCTGGCCGTGGCCCTGGCCTCGGCCCAATGCCTGGCCGCGTCGGCCTACCTGCTATGGAGTTGGCGCCGGGTTACCGGCGCGCTGCAAGGTGCATGGCAAGCGCTTTTCAGGCCCATGCTGGCGGCCTTGGCCGTGGCCTGGGCCTTGCAGGCGGCCTGGCCGTGGCCCTCGGCCGTGGACCGTTGGGGCGCCTTGCTGTCGCTGGCCGGCGCTGGAACCTGCTGGTTGATTCTGTTCGGGTTGACGGCGTGGGCGTTGATGCTCAGCCCATCGGTCCGCGTGCAGATCAAGACCCGCATCCGCAAAGCGCTGGGTCTGCAGGCCAGCCCCAGCCGCTGGAGCCATCCATGAGCCGCGGGCGTGGTGTCCTTGGCCTGCTGGTGGCCGCGGGCTTCGGTCTGCTGAGCGCTTGCTCGATGCTGAAGCCAGCTGACATGCCGCATGAAGCGGCCGTCTTCAAGCCCGCCACCAAATCCGACCGCGTCGAGTTCCTGAACGCCGACGCCTTGCGCGAACTGGAAGCCAATGTCGACCCAATCTACCGCCTGGGTGCGGGGGACCAGGTCAACCTGCAGGTGGTGGGCCGGCCTGACATCAGCGGCCGCCATGTTTTGGGACCAGATGGGTTCATCACCGTGCCGGTGGCCGGGCCCGTCTCATTGGAAGCGCTGACGCGCACAGAAGCCGGCGACGAGGTGCGCAAGGCCCTGGACCGCTTCTATGACCAGCCCTTTGTGCAGATCGGTGTGGAGAGCTACACATCGTTCCGCGTCACAGTGCTTGGGCGTGTGCAGGTGCCCGGCCAGCTGGCCTTCGACAAGGCGCCGCGCCTCCTGGAAGTGCTGGCCAAGGCGGGCTCGCTGCCGGTGATCGACAAGCAGGCCACCTTGACCCGCTGCGCGGTGTTCAGGGGACGCGACCGCATCATCTGGGTTGACCTGAAGCGGCTGCTCAATGGCGGGGACACGGCCTACAACATCGCCCTGCTGCGTGGCGACGTGATCTACATCCCCGACAGCTCCGACACCATGGTCTATGTGCTAGGGGCGGTGCACCGGCCCGGCGCCTACCGACTGACGCCGGACATGTCGCTGATGGACGCGCTGTCCCAGGCCGGTGGCCCCAATGAAGACGGCAACCTGGAAGAGATCGGCATCTACCGGCCGTCTCGGCAGTTGTCTGAACGGGTCAGCCTGAAGGACCTGCAGTCGGGCCAACGCCGGGTGAACTTCGGCATGGAAGAGGGCGACGTTCTCTTTGTGCCGAAGACCGGCATCGCCAATTTCGGCTACGTCACGCGCAACCTCGGAGCGGGCCTGTCGTTCCTGACCGTGGGTGCCGCCTTCTCCAAATGACCATGAAGCTCATCTACGTTCTCCACAGCGGCCAGATGTTCGGTACCGAGCGCATGGCCCTGGCCACGCTGCAAGAGCTGCAGAGCTCCGCGGAGCCCGTCATCCTGGCACCCGCTGGCCCCATCCACGCCGCGGCGCAAGCCGTCGGCGTGCGCACGCATGTCCTGACCGGTGCACGCAGCATGGCTGCAGCGCTGTGGCGCGAACTGCGCAGCGACCGCCAAGCCGCCGTCCTGGCAACCGGTGTGGGCCAGTCCCTGGTGGCTTCGGTGGTGCGTGTGCTGGCGCGTGGGCAAGGCCCGCACCTGCACGTGGTGCACGGCGGAACGGACGAACGCCTGAGCTATGGCCGCAAGCGCTGGCTGGTGGGGGCCGACATCCGCTTCGTGGCGGTTTCTGAGTTCGTGCGCGACCGCCTGCTGGCGCACGGCGTGCCCGAAGCCCGCATCGCCGTGGTCCACAACTTCCTGCACGGCCAGCCGCCGGCCGAGCGTGCGCCGTTCACCCAGGATGGCGTGCGCCGCGTCGTCATGCTGTCTCGGCTGGACCGAATCAAGCGCGTCGGCCTGCTGTTTGACGCCATGGACCGCACGCCCGCGTTGAAGGGCATGCACTTCGACCTGTACGGCTCGGGCGAACTGCAGTCTGAGCTGGCCGCGCGTGCGGCCCAGCACCCCAACGTCCGCCTGATGGGCTTCCAGGCCCAGGCCAGTGCCGCCCTGGCCGATGCCGATTTGCTGCTGCACACCTGCCCCGAAGAACCTTTTGGTCTGGTGATGCTGGAAGCCTTTGCTGCCGGCGTGCCGGTGCTGGCACCAAATGCTGGTGGCGCAGCCATCATCGTCCGGCCGGGCGTGAGTGGCTTCCACTTCACGGCCAACAACCCCACCGCGCTGGGGCAGGCGTTGCAAGGCCTGCAGACCGCGCCAGCGGCGCTGCTGCAGTCCATGGCCGATGGTGGCAAGGCGGCCCTCAAGGAGCGGTTCTCCCCGCAGCGACAGGCCCAGCGCTACGCGCAACTGGCAGGGCTTGCGGCATGAGCGGTCCTGAACTACTGGTCTCGGTGGTCGTCATCGGGCGCAACGAAGGCGAGCGGCTGCAGCGCTGCCTGGTGTCCGTGGCCCAGGCACGCTGGATGCATGAGGGCCGGCCCATCGGTCACGAAGTCATCTACGTGGATTCGAACTCCAGCGACGACAGCGTGGCGCGCGCTCAAGAGATGGGCGCACGGGTGTTGGGGCTGGGCCAGCAGAGGCCCTGCGCAGCGGCCGGCCGCAACATCGGTTGGCGGGCCGCCAGGGCCCCGTTCATCCTGTTCCTGGATGGCGACACGGTGCTGCACCCCGACTTTGTGGGCCATGCGCTGGATGCACTGCGTGCACCCGAACTCGTGGCCGCCTGGGGCCACCGCCGTGAGCTCCTTCCGGCGCAGTCGCTCTACACGCGCGTGCTGGACCTGGACTGGGTCTTTGCCCCTGGGCGCGTCAGCTATTTCGGGGGCGACGTGCTGGTGCGGCGCCAGGCGCTGCTGGACGTGGGCGGCTTTGACGACCAACAGGTGGCCGGTGAAGAGCCCGAACTGTGCCGCCGCCTGCGTGAGCGCGGCTGGCAGATCGAACACCTGGACGTGCCCATGACCGGTCACGACCTGGCCCTGACCACGCTCAAGGCCTACTGGAAGCGCGCTGAACGTGCGGGCCTGGCCTACGCCCAGGTGGCCGAACGATTTGCCCATACACCCGACCCGCTGTGGCTGGCCGAGAGCCGCCGCAACCGGGTGCACGGGACAGCGGTCCTCGCCGCTGGGCCCTTGCTGCTGGTGCTGGCCTGGCTCTGGCCAGAGGCCGGCGCAGCTGCTTTGGTGCTCGGCCTGCTGTTCTGGGCACGCTCGGCCTGGCGCTGCCGCTGGAAATGCCCAGGCGAGCCCAGCCTGGCATGGCTGTACGCGCTTCACTCGCACCTGCAGCAGGTGCCCATCCTGGTGGGCCAGCTGAAGTACGAGCGGCTGCGCCAGCGGAAAGAAGCGCCGCGGCTGATGGAATACAAAGGCCCCCAGGTGGGCCCGGGTGAAGCCCCATGAGCGGCCTTGCCAAACCGGCACTGGCAGCGCTGCTCAGCCCCTTGGTGGGGCTGGCTTTGCGCCTGGGCCCGTCGCTTCGGCGCTTGTGGTCATATGCACGCCTTCGGCAGCAGTTGATCGAGGTGCCTGCCAGCCTGGTCTGCGAAGGGCCGGTGGAACTGCACGGCACCCGCCAGGTCCGCCTGGGCCACAACCTGTACATCTATCCCGGCCAGTACTGGGAGACCCGTGAATCGGGGCGGCTGGACATTGGCGACGACGTGGTGCTATCCCGCGGCGTGCACCTGGTGGCCTACGCCTCGGTGAGCCTGGGTGCCGGCACGATGGTGGGTGAGTACGCGAGCGTGCGCGACGCCAACCACCGTCGTGGTGACGGTGACATCCGCCACAGTGGCCACGACGCCAAGCCCGTGGTCATAGGTCGCCAGGTCTGGATCGGTCGCGGGGCCTGCGTGCTGGCCGGGGTGAGCATCGGCGACGGCGCCGTGGTGGCGGCCAATGCGGTGGTGACGCGCGACGTGCCCGCGGGCGCCGTGGTGGCTGGCGTGCCGGCCCGTCCCATCCAGACCCGCGCCAAGGGCGCGCGCGCAGCAGCGTTGCAACCGGCCATGGAGACCCTCAAGTGAACACGCAGAACCCAGTGCTGCTGGTGGCCTACCAGTGCGGGCCCGGCATGGGCTCGGTCTCGCAGATCGGCTGGGAGTGGTTCTCCGGCATGGCTGCGCACAGGCCCGTCACGCTGCTGACCCATGTGCGCAACCGCGCTGCGATCGAAGCCGCACCCGACAAGCCGCCAGCCGAGATCATCTACGTGGACACGGAGTGGTTCGCAGGCCCCCTGTACCGGTTGGCCAAGCGGCTCTTTCCGCGCAGCGAGCACTCGGTGTTCCTGGTGTCTCAGCTGGACTACTTCGTGTTCGACTTCGTGGCGCTCCGGCAGCTGAAGGCGCGCCTGCGGCAAGGCGCGGCCTGGCGGCTGCTGCACATCGTCACGCCCGTCACGCTGTCGGCGCCCACCTTGCTGGGCCGCCTGGGCTTGCCCATGGTGCGCGGGCCGCTGAATTGCGGTCTGCCTTTGCCGCCGGGGTTCCCTGAAATCCTGCAGCGCGAAGGCAGCGGCCTGGCACGCCTGCGAGTGCTGCCCGCCATGGTGGAAGCGTTGCTCGGCAGCCTTCGCGGCAGCGCCGCCATCCTGGTGGCCACCAAGGCCACGCGGGCGGCAGTGCCGGTCAATGCACAACACCGTTGCGTGCCGATGGTCGAAAACGCCGTGGACCTCACCCGTTTCACTGAGGCGCCAGCCTTGGCACCTCCTTCTGCGGGAAACCCCTTGCGCATCAGCTTCGTCGGCCGGCTGGTGCCCTTCAAAGCCTTGCAACTGCTGCTGCAAGCGCTGGCCGAGTTGCGCGGCCAGGGTGTTGCGGTTCAGCTCACCGTTGCTGGTAGCGGTCCCATGGAAGCCGAGTGGCGCCAGTTGTGCACCTCGCTTGGCCTGGACGCGTGCGTCCAGTGGTTGGGCAACGTGCCATTGAAGGATGTGGCCCAGGTCATGCAGGACAGCCACGTCTTCTGCTTGCCCTCCATCCGCGAATCAGGCGGTGCGGTGCTGCTGGAGGCCATGGCCTGTGCACGCCCGGTCATCGGCCTGGACTTTGGCGGCCCCGGGGAAGTGGTGGACGAGGACGTGGGCTGGAAGCTGCCCATGCCCAACGCCGCCGGCGTCGTTCAAGGCCTGGTTCGTGTCCTGCGTGAAGCAGTCGAACAACCCGAGCAGGCGGCTGCCAAGGGCCGCCGCGGACGGGATCGCGTGGTGGCCCGCTACACCTGGCCGGCCAAGTTGCGCGAAGCGTCTGCGCTGTATGACCGACTGATTCAGGCGCCGCAGGCGCCACACCTGGAGAAGCTCGCATGACGGCTCACAAAGGCAGCCTGGCTTACCTCGTCAGCCGGTACCCGGCGGTCTCCCACACCTTCATCCTGCGCGAAGTCCTGGGCCTGCGACGCCTGGGGTGGACCGTACATGTGGCCAGCGTGAACCCGCCGGACCGCACGCCCGACCGCATGACGCCGGACGAAGCCGAAGAAGCGCGCACCACCTATTGCCTGAAATCGCACGGCGCGGCGGGTGCCCTGTCGGCGCTGTTCTGGGCGCTGACGCACAACCCCAAGGGATTGATCCGCGCACTGGCGCTGGCCTGGTCGTTGGGGCGCGGCGCGCGGCGCCTGTACAGCCTGGCCTACGCGCTGGAAGCCATGATGGTGGCGCGCTGGATGGACAAGCGCCACCACAGCCACTTGCACGCGCACTTCGGAACCGTGGGTTCGACGGTGGGTGTGCTGGTCAAGGCCTACAGCGGCTGCACCCTGTCCGTCACCATCCACGGGCCGGACGAATTTGACGACGTCCCGGGTCAGCACCTGGTGCTGAAGATGCAGCGAGCGGACCACGTCATCTGCATCAGCCAGTTTGCACGGAGCCAGCTCATGCGCCTGTCTCCGCCCCATTGTTGGCCCAAGATGCAGGTCTGCCGGCTGGGCGTGGACACGCAGCATTTCGTGCCGCGTGCGACTACTCGCGCGCCTGCGCCCACTCGGCTGCTCAGCGTGGGCCGCCTGGCTCCGGCCAAAGGCCAATTGCTGATGGTGCAGGCCTGCGCGCACTTGAAGGCACAGGGCGCCGAATTTCACCTCACCGTGGTCGGAGACGGGCCCGACCGCCAACGTTTGCAGCAGGCGGTGCAGGATGCGCGCCTGAGCGACTGCGTGACGTTCACCGGGGCCTTGAACACCGCCGAGGTCCATCGCCAACTGCAGCAGGCCGACGCGTTTGTGCTGCCCAGCCTGGCCGAAGGCATTCCCGTGGTGTTGATGGAAGCCATGGCCAGTGGCGTGCCCTGCGTGACCACGCCGGTCAACGGCATTCCAGAACTGGTGCGGCATGACGTGAACGGGCTGCTGGCCACGCCCGGCGATGTGGACGCCTTGAGCACACAGCTGGGCCGCATGGTGGCCGACCAGGCCCTGCGTGCAAGGCTGGGCCAGGCAGCACGGCAGATGGTGTGCGAACACTACGACACGCACCGGAACGTGGATGGCTTGTCGCACCTGTTCAGCGCCATGGAGCGGCGCCGAGCGGGCACCGAGCCAGTGCTCGCGCTGCGGGCCGGGACCTGAGCGTGGGAATTCGCCAACGACTGGGCCAGATGGCCCGCAAGACCGCCCTGCAGTCCGGCCGCCTGGCCGGCCTGTGGCGCAAGCTGCAGCCGCCCAACGGCGAGGAATGGGCGCTGTACCTGCGCCGATTCGGTGGCCTGCACGCCATGGGCGAGCGCTGCTCCATCCAGACCAATGTCGTCATCACCGACCCGGGCTACGTCCGCCTGGGCAACAACGTGCGGCTATCAGGCTGCACGCTGTTTGGCCACGACGGCGTGGTGAACATGTTGCGCAACGCCTATGGCGGCGAGATCGACCGTGTCGGCAAGATCGACATCCGCGACAACGTCTTCATCGGGCACCAGGCCATCGTGATGCCCGGCGTCACCATTGGGCCCGACGCCGTGGTGGCGGCCAATTCCGTGGTCACGCGCGACGTGCCGCCAGGTGCGGTGGTGGGCGGCGTACCGGCCAAAGTGATTGGCAGCACCGCGGCACTGCACGACCTGTACCTGCAGAAGACCCGCAGCTTGCCCTGGACGGACCTGCTGGCCCAGCGTGCCGACCCAGGCGAGCCGGCATCTCCGGCCTTGCAGGCGCGCCGCATCCAGCACTTCTTCGGCGCCGACAATGCCCTGCCCAACGAACCGGTGAAGACAAAGGCCTGCCATGTGGATTGAGTTTGCAGCCCTGGCGCTGCTGGCCCTGACCTTGCCGGGCACGCTGTACCTGGCCGTCCTGACCCTGGCGGCGCACAGGCGGCCCGCCGCCAAAACCCTGAAGCCGCAAGCGGCCGCACTGAAGGTGGCCATCGTCGTGCCCGCGCACAACGAAGGGTCACACCTGCTTCGCACCCTGCGCAGCCTGCAGGCGGCTTGCCATGGCGACGCGCTGACCCAGATCTGGGTTGTGGCCGACAACTGCACAGACAACACCGCTGATGTGGCCCGCAGCGCGGGTGTGCAGGTGCTGGAGCGATTCAACGACGCTGACCGAGGCAAGGGCTACGCGCTGGAGTACGCCTTTGAGCACATCCCGGGCGTGGACTGGTTTGTGGTGGTGGACGCGGACACCGACGTCGAACTCCATTTTGTGGACACGCTGCGCGCGCACATGACGCCCGACACGGCTGCACTGCAATGCCGCTACCTGGTGCGTGACGCACTGGTCAGCCGCCGGGGCACGCTGTCCGAAGTGGCCTGGGCGGCGTGGAACGTTCTGCGGCCCCGCGGCCGCGACGCGCTCGGCCTGTCGGTGGGCATCCTGGGCAACGGATTTGCCTTGTCGCGGCAGACCCTGGAACAAGTGCCCTACACCGCACGATCCATCGTCGAGGACGTGGAGTACCACATCCTGCTGGTGCAACTGGGCCTGCGCGTGCACTGGGTCGACACCACCACCGTCCGCGGCGACATGCCCACCGCCGACGCTGCCGCCGGCACCCAGCGTGCACGCTGGGAAGGCGGCCGGCTGCGCCTGGCGCTGGACCGCGTACCCGGCCTGCTGTGGCAAGGCCTGACGCGCAACGCGCGCCTGCTAGACCCGACGCTGGACCTGCTGCTGCTGCCGCTGGCCCTGCACGTGGGCCTGCTGCTGCTGACCCTGGGCCTGGGCGTGGTGGGCAGCAGCGCGGCAGCGCTGTGGGCCCTGGGCTGCCTGGTGGTGGTGGTCTGGCACGTGTTCACCGGGCTGCGCCTGATCGACGCACAACCCGCCCATTGGTCGGCACTTCTGCAGGTGCCGGGTTACATCGTCTGGAAGCTGCTGCTCACGGCCAAGGTCGTGAAGGCCGCAGGGCGCAAGACAGAGTGGGTCCGCTCCGAACGAGAGCCGGGCCCAGGAGGACCGACATGACTTCTCCCGTTCTTGAAAAGGGCTCAGCCGGGGCGGCACCTGCGTTGCAGCGCGGCGCGTCCAGCACTGCCGGCGCGACCACGCCCGTGAAGTGCGCCTTGTCCGTGCTGATCGTCACCTACAACTCCAAGCGACTGATTGGCGCCTTGCTGGACCAGTTGCAGCCGCAACTGGCCCCCTTGGACGCCGAAGTGGTGGTGGTGGACAACGCGTCCCACGACGGCACCGCCGACGAACTTGCTGCCCGTTACCCCTGGGTTCGGCTGGTTCGCAGCGAGCACAACCTGGGCTTTGCCGCGGGCAACAACCTGGGCGCCCAGCACGCACGCGGCGCGATGCTGCTGCTGCTGAACCCGGACGCTTTGCCCGAGCCTGGTGCGCTGGAAGACGGCATGCGCCTCATGCAGCAGACGCCGGGCGTGGGCATGGCCGGCGGGCGGCTGCTGGACACCGACGGCAGCACCCAACCCTCTGCACGCATGTTCCCGACGCTGTTCCAGGAATTCGTGGTGCTCAGCGGGCTGGCTGCGCGCTACCCGAAGTCCAAGTTGTGGGGCCACTTTGACCGCACCTGGGCAGACCCGGGAGCCGCCGCTGTGGTGGACTGGGTGCCCGGGGCTTTTGCATTCATTCGCGCCAGCACCTTTGCGTCCTTGAAGGGCTTTGACGAGCGTTTCTTCCTGTACTACGAAGAGGTCGACCTCTGCCGCCGCTTGCAGGCCGCCGGGCTGCAGGTGCACTACTGGCCGCAACTGCGCGTGCAGCACATCGGCGGCGAATCGGCGAAGACTGTCACGGGGCAGAAAGTGTCCAAGGCCGGATCGCAGTTGACGCTGTGGCGCGTGCGCGCCGGGCTGCTGTACTACCGCAAGCACCACGGGCTGCCCGTGGCCTGGGCCGTGAACCGGCTGGAGTGCAACTGGCATGCGCTCAGGGCCTGGAATGCGCGCCGCAAGGGGCAGGTGGACAAGGCCGAAGAGTCCGAGGCGCTGGTGGCTGTGCTGCAGCAAGCCTGGGGCGAAACCATGGGCGGGCGCGTGTCTCCGCCGCGCCCCTGGTAGTTCAGCAGGTGGACCATGTTCGAAAACGTCCGTTCCGACTTTGCCGCGCACGAACGCGACCCTTGGCGTCAGGGCGTGTGGGTGCTGCTGGTCTACCGCTTTGGCCGCTGGCGCTACACCGTGCGGCCCGCCTTGCTGCGCAAGCCCCTTTCCTTGATCTACAAGTTCCTGAAGATCGCGTCGCAGATCCTTACCGGCATTGACCTGCCCTGCGAGACACAGGTCGGTGACCGCCTGGTGATCGAGCACTTCGGCGGCATCATCATCAGCGGCGACACGGTCATCGGCCATGACGTGGTCATCCGCCACGGCGTGACGCTGGGCCTGCGGCGCACGGGCATTGCCGGTGCGCCGACCATCGGCAATGGCGTGGACATCGGGGCCGGCGCCAAGATCCTGGGGCCAGTGAAGATTGGCGACGGCGCCGTCATCGGGGCCAATGCGGTGGTGCTGTGTGACGTGCCGGCCGGCGCCCTGGCAGCCGGGATCCCCGCGGTGGTCAAGCACCGGCGCCCCAAGCCGTCCGAGCCTGCAGCCGCCCGCCTGGCGCTTGACGCCGAACCCATCGCCTGAGGTCGTGCGTGATGCTCCATCGCTTTTGGCAAGGCGTGCAATCGATGCTGGGTGAGTCCCCGGCGTCCCTGGCTGCACCGGTTCCTTTGCCGCTGTGCGATCTGGCGGTCACGGAGTCTGAGCGTGTGCTGGAACTCCTGCGCCTGCTGGAGTCCGACCGCGGTGCGCTCAGTCTTCAAAGCAGTGAAGGACAGGGGCTTGGGCGTGCCCAGGTCTTTGCCGTGACCAAGAGTCAAATCACGCTGCGCTGCGCAGTGGCGCTGGGTCAGGCCGCTGATCGCTGCGTGAATGTCGTGGGCTCTTCATCGCGCGGGGCCGTCATGTTCACGCTCCGCCTTGTGCCCACCAGCCTGGGCGACCTTTGGCGCGCACCACTGCCGGGCGAAGTGCTCTGCGTTCAGTCCCGCCAGCACCGCCGCGTTGAAATCGTCCACAGCCTGGGGCATGAAGCTGAACTGCTGACGGCGCAGCCCGGCATGGTGCAGCGGGTGCTGGACCTTTCGGAGTCCGGCGCTGCCCTGGCCTTGAACGGACCGCCGCAAAGCCTGTTGAACCAGGGTGAAGCGGTGCTGGTGCTGGATGGCATGCGCATCCAGGTGCCCCGATTGGAGGTGGTGCACACGCGCGCCTTGGCCAACGGCCAGGTGCGGGCCGGTGTGCGCTTGGCTGACCTGCAAAGTGAAGAGGCTCGGCAGTTGCGGCGCTGGCTGAACGCGGCCGAGACCACGCTGCTCACTCCGAAACACTGACCCCGGGTCAGCGAACCCAGGGCGGCGTCACCGGGCTTCGGCCACGGCCAGGCTGCGGGGCGGCACCGTCCAGCGCACCCGGCCCGACTGACACGCTACCCGGCTCTCCTGCCAGTTGGCTGGGGCTGCGCCGGGCGTGTCCGCACTGAGCCAGCGCAGCCGCCAGGACTTCGGCAGGTGGGCCGGGCAGGCCCAACTCAGTGGCACCGCCGTGTCCCCACTCGACACCAGGGCCAGTTGGCTGCCGCCGCCAAAGTAGCGGGCCAGGGTCTTGTCGCAGCCAGGCCCGGCGCACGTGGCTTCGGTGGTGTTGGTCCAGTCCAGAGCGTTCAAGGCGGCCAGCACCTGGCCGCCTGGCCGCAGCTGCGCAGGGGGCCCCAGCGTGCGCGTGATGCCGAAGAGCGGCACCAGCCCTGATGGCCGGTGGTCCACCGGCGTATCAAAGCCCGCGAGTTTGTAGACGGCCTGGCGCCGCACGCCGTGCTGAGCCGCTTGAAGTAGCCGCCGCCCCAGCCCCACCGCCATGCCGCTGGACTCGGCCCACTGGGCGCGTGGCCCTTCGGGCGCGTCACCTGCCGTGGTGTGCGCATTGACTTCATAGACGCTCAGGTCCACCGCCTTTGGAAGCTGGCGCCGCCACGCTGCAAAGTGCGTCTCGGGTTCGGCCAGCGCTTCCCGGGTCATGTCGGCGACGGTCTGCTCACGCGACATGCGGTAGCTGAAGTAGGGCGCCACCGCGACACTGTTCAAAGGCATGCCCGGGGCATGGAGGGCGGTGGCCGCTTCGGGGCGGACAAACTGCGCACCCAGCACCAGGTGCAAGGGCACCTCGGGCCCGGCGGCCTTCTTCAGGGCGTCAAACAGCAGGGCACTGACACGCGCCAACTGGCCATGGTCGGTGATGCCCGCGGCGCGGAAGATCGGGTTCCAGTGTTCGTTGCCGTACTCCACCACCATCTCTTCAAACCGGTGCTTGAGCCAGATGTCGCGCAAGGCAGTCCCAAGCGCCTGGGCCTGAGACGGCGAGCTGACCGCGGGCAGCACAAACCAAGGGCGCGCGCCCACCGCAGCGGCGAGCTCGGCAAACTCGAACAGTCCATAGTGGAAGAACCAGTCCTGCGCCCCGGGCCTGTACCGGGTCGGTTGCCGCGCCTGCGGCGGCGCCACGCGGTTGCTGGCGCTGTCGCCCAGTTGGCCTTGCCACTCACGCAGGTAACCCGGGCGCAGGAGCTTGAGCACGTCCACGGTGGCGCGGCGGAACCCACCTGCGCCCGTTTGGGACTCGCCCAGGTACACGTCGTCCAGGTCCACAGAGCCACCCCGCACGGTGATGGACAGTTCCAGCGGACCATCCGGCCCCGTGTCGCGCGGCTCAAAGGGCAGGCTCAGTTCGCTCCACTGGCTGCCCGGTTCCCAGCTGTGATCCAACCAGGCCGCGCTGCCGTGGCGCCTGAACTTCACGTGCACACGGGCTTGGGGGGTGGTCTTGCGTGACCAGATGGAGAACAGCCACGGCCCTTGCACTTTCAGCAGCTTGCCGGCCCGTGCGGTGATGCCGTCCAGGTGGTTCAGCAGGGCAGCTTCGGTCACGCTGCTGGCGTCCAGCCGCACGGACTGACGGCCGGGGGAGCCCGGCCGGCCTTGACCGGCCAAGGCCCGCACGCGACCCTGTGTCCACCACAAAGGGACAGGTTCGGCCGCCTGCTGCCCCTGCACCGCGATCACATCGCCTGCCGCCAGGCGCACGGGCTGCGGGTCCAGCAGGAATCGGCTGGGCCCGGCAGGCGAACCTGGTGCGGGGTGGCTGTCCTTGATCAAGCCTTCCATGCCGGCATCAGCCCCAGTCAGCACCGTGAACCGGGCGCCGACCCAGAATCCTTCAGTCCGATTCAGCGCGGCGGCGTTGTCGCTCACCAAGCCGCCCGCGGCCTGGCTGACCACCACCAGGGCACCGTCGATGCCTGCTTCCAGGCCCGGGTTGCGCAGCACATTGGCCATCAGCTGCTCGGCGCCCCAGGCCGTGCGGTGGCCCAGGTTCAGGCCCAGGCGGGGCCATTGGGCCGTGTTTGGACCGGGTGTGAGCTGCGCTTCACCCGCACCCTGTGCAGGCCCCAAGGCCAGTTGCCACAGGCACAGCAGCAGGCCGGCACGCCATGCAGCCCCGGCCCCGCTGCGCAGGTTCACTTGTGGCGTCGCTTCAAGCGCCAGGTGGCCCAGCGCAGGCGCCAGTCGGGCCGGTTCAGGAAGGCGCCCGCGGAGCGGCCGGTGATCGATTCGATCATCTGTTCCTTCAGGTAGCCACCGCCCTGGAAGGGCGCGATGCGGTTGACCACCACCCCCACCGATGCGGGGTCGATGCGCAGCAGAGTTCGGCGCGCGCGCATGAGTTCGCCCTTTTCGGTTCGGCCGGCCTGAACCACCAGCAAGGTGTTGCCCACGGTGCGGGCCAGCAGTTCGGCGTCGGCCGAAGACAACAGGGCAGGCATGTCCACCAACACGAAGTCGGCGATGCTGCCCCAATGGACGATGACCGCCTTCAATCGGTCCAGGCGGGGCAGCGCCTCGACGCCATTGCCGCCCACGGCCACGCGCGGCGGTTCCTCTTGGGTGCGGCCGCCAATGATCTCGCTGGACTTGGCCTTGCCGCGCAGGAACTCCAGCAGCCCAGGCTTGTTCGTCTCGTAACGTTCATCGCGCGTGACGCCATTGGCCTCTACCAGCAGCACCTTGAAGCCCAGCGCCTGCAAGGTGCGGCCCAGGTCCAGGACCAACGTGGTGGTCCCCACGGCAGGCTTGATGCCCGTGAAGCCAAAGACTCTGCTGCCGCTGTTGTCACGCGCCCGCACCAGGCTAGACGCCAGCCGTCGCAGTTGTTCTTCGGCGAATATCTCAGCGGCGGCGTCACCGCGCTCGATCTGCCAGCCGGCCGGCGGAATGCCCATCAGGCGCTCCACGTCGTTGACCGTGTACAAGCGCTTGTCCATCAGGTCACGGGCCACAGGCAGGAGCGCTGCAGCGGCGATGGCCGCCAGCAGGACCATGATCAGCAGCTTCTTGCGGCCAGGCCCGAAGGGCTGGTCCGGCGGCAGGGCCTCACTGACCATCCGCAAGAAGCCTAGCGAGTTAGCTTCCACGTTCAGGTAGCCCAAGCGGTCCCGCACTTTTTCCAGGTCCTGGCGCGCCTGGTTCAGCTCGGTCGTCAGCAGCATTGCGCGTTGGAACAGGCCCGCGAATTCTGTGGCCTTGGATTCCAGGTCGGCCAGTTCCTGGCCCAGAAGCGACTCCACGTGCCGGGCCTGGGCCACGGTGCCATTCAGGCGGGCCTTGAGGTTAGCGTTGATGGTGCCGCGCAAGGTGTCGGCCTGCTGCTTGAGTTCAACGTCAATCTCCTTCAGTTCGCGTTCGGCAGACAGCCGCAAGGGATGGTCGGCCTTCATGCCGGAGATGCTGACCAGCAGATCGGCACGGCGCTTCAGCAATGCGGCCTTCAATGAGTTCAGGCCCGGGTCATTGAGCACCGCATCGCTCACCGACCGGACCGAGATGCTGGTGTCTGAAACGGCATCAAAGGCCGCCAGCGAGCCCTCGGCCTCGATGCGGCGCTGCCGACTCTCGGCCACGCGTGTGCGCAGCGACTGCACGAGGTTGTCGTAGGGATTTGGAGTGCCTTCGTTGAAGGTGGTCAGGCTGAGTTCGCGGGCGATGATGCCGCGCTTGTCGGCCTTTTCGCCGATGAGCGCCAATAGTTCCTTTTCGCGGCGCTGCAGGCTCAGGGTGCGTTCGTCAGCACCGTAGATGTCCTCTGCCTTCATGCGCGACAGAAAGGCCTGGGTCACCGCATTGACCACCTCGGCCAGGCCTTCCTTCTTGCCGCCCTCTAGCGCAATGCGCACGAGGTAGGTGTCGGGCACCGCGGCCACGATCAGCTGCTCCCTCAGCCGGTCGATCGCGCGCCGTTCGGTCTCGGCCTCTTTCTGCCACAGGTAGCGCTTGTCCTTGAGCGAATCCAGGGCCGCCTTCAGCACGTCATGGCGTGTGACGCTGCGCATGGTGTGCTGAACGAACTGCCGGTACTGCGTGTTGGACTGGAACTCCATTTCCTGGTCCTCGCGCAGGTTCTTCATGTAGCGCGGGGCCACTTGAAAGACCGCTTCGCTCATGTAGCTGGGCTTGCCTTTGACCCACGCCCACGGCAGGCCTGCCAGGATGACCAGCACCAAGGCAAGCAGCGCCAGCCGCGGGTGGGCCCGCAGGCTGACCAAAGGCTTGATGCCGCGCCCAGGCAGGGGCAGTGCTTCGCTCATGCGAGGTGCCGGTGGACAGCGCTCAGGATGGACGCGGCGTCGACGATCAGCTGAAGGCCCTTGCCGCTTCGCCAGGGGTGTCGTGGATGCTGAAGACCCGGTGCATGCGCATCAGCTCCAGCAAGGCGCGGACCGGCTTGGACAACGAGGCCAAGCGCAGGTCGCCGCCGCGGCCGTCGAGCAGCCGCAAACAGGAGATCAGGGCCCCCATGCCGGAGCTGTCCACGAAGCGCACACCGGCCAGATCCAGCACGACCTTCTTGTGCGTGCCGACCACGGAGGTGAAGGTGTCCTTGAACGCGCGCACCTTGGCGGCGTCCAGGGCGTCCTCGCGCAGTTCAACCAGCAAAACGTCGCCCTCCAGCGACCGGCCACTCAGTTCCATCGCGGACTTTCCAATTGATTTGACACCGCAGCAGTAGGCCCCAATCTGCCCCGGCCTGAAGGACCGAAAAGCGCAGGTCTTGGGGTCTTACTCCCGTGCGGTTGCGGGTTCAAGTTGTCACGGCGGAGGCCGAAAACCCGACGTCTGCCGTCGTGGCCCTTGCCGACTGACCGTGAGCAACTGCACATGATTGAATCCAAGCCTGCACCTGAAGCGACACCCGAGCCGGGCGCCAACCCCATGGCGCAACCGAAGGCCGCCGCCGTGGTTGAGCCCAGGGCCCCCTGGCGCAACCGTCTGCACGCCCGCCGCATGCGTGTGCAGTGGTGGTGGTCCACCCAGCGATTCCCGCGACTCAAGCGTGCTCTGGACGTTGTGCTCGTGCTGCCGGCGCTGCTGCTGCTCTCACCCCTGTTCATGATGGTCGCGTTGGCCATCAAGCTGACGGATCGCGGCCCGGTGCTGTTTTGGCAGACGCGCGTGGGCAAGCACGGCGTCGAGTTCCCTTTCCCCAAGTTCCGCTCGATGGTGGTCAATGCTGAAGAGGTGCGCCGGCAGATCGAGGCGGCCAACCAGCATGGTGCCGAAGGCGTGACCTTCAAGATGAAGCGCGACCCGCGCATCACTGGCATCGGCCGGATCATCCGCCGCACGAGCATCGACGAACTGCCCCAGCTCTGGTGTGTGTTGCGCGGCCACATGAGCCTGGTGGGCCCCCGGCCGCCCCTGGTGGGCGAGGTGGCCCGGTACAGCCTGCATGACCGCGAACGCCTGACGGTGGTGCCCGGCCTGACCTGCATCTGGCAGGTCAACGGTCGCTCCGAGGTGCCCTTTCCCCAGCAGGTGGAGATGGACCTGGAATACATCCGGCAGAACTCCATTGCAGGCGACGTGAAGCTGATTGCGGAAACCGTGCCGGCTGTCGTCAAGGGCAAGGGCGCCTACTGAGGCGAGCTGGCTGCACAACGAAAGAGCACATGAACGGGAAAGCAACATGAGCCAGTGGTTGGACGAAACGCGGTTGTTTGTCGGCGCGCCTGCTGCGTCTGACTCCCGCCGGACGCAACAGCTGTTGAGAGCTTGGGACGTTGCACTGGCTGCCGTGCTGGGGCTGCTGCTGTGCCTGCCCTATGGCTTGGTCCGCCTGGTGGCTCCACGCGTGCCGGTGGCATCGCCGTCCGATGCCGCAGGCCCCGCGCGGCGTCACCGTCTGCAATTGCCTGCGGGCTTCACTGGCCGGCTCTTGGGCCGCCTGGGCGCCGCATCGTGGCCTGTGGTGTTTGACGTGCTGGCCGGCCGGCTGGCCTGGGTGGGCCCCACGTCGCTGGACAACCTGCCGCGGGCCGTGACCGCATATGGCGTGAGGCCGGGCGTGGTCACCTTGTGGGGGCTTCGTCGGCGCACGGCTGTGGCCTACGCCAGTGAGGTGGAGTGCGACCACGAATACCTGGCGAAGCGCAGCCTGGGCCATGACCTGGGCCTTTTTTTCAGGGCCTGCGTGCTGGCGCCGCTGCCCATGCACAGTGTGGCGCCGCAAGCCGACCGCGTCCGCGTGTGCGACGTGGCCTTTGACAACTTGAACATGCACGATGCGCTGCGGCGGCTGGACGCTTCTCTGGCAGGCACCGAGACGCAGCAGGTGAGCTTCGTCAACCCGGCTTGCGTGAACATCGCCGCAAGCGACCGAGCCTATCGCCGTGCCCTGGGCCGCGCCGCGTTGGTGCTGCCCGACGGCATTGGCATCAAGGTGGCCGCAGACATCCTGGGTCAACCGCTGCACCAGAACGTGAATGGCACCGATCTCTTCCCGCGCCTGTGCGCGCTGATGGAACGGCGCAAGTCCAAGCTGTACCTGCTGGGCGGGCAGCCCGGTGTGGCCGAGGCCGTGGCGGACCAAATCCGCCAGCGCTGGCCGGAAGTGGACATCGTGGGCGTGGCGCACGGGTTCTTCACCGTCGCTGAAGAAGGGCAGGTCGTGGCGGCTGTCAAGGCCAGTCAGGCCGATGTGGTGCTGGTGGCCCGCGGCGTGCCGTCACAAGACGTCTTCATCGACCGCTACCTGCCGCAGTTCGGTGCACGGGTGGTGATGGGCGTGGGCGGCCTCTTCGACTTTGTGGCCGGACGCATCAACCGCGCGCCGCAGTGGATGCGCGACAGCGGCCTGGAATGGGTCTATCGCCTGATGCAGGAGCCCGGTCGCATGTGGCGCCGCTACCTTCTGGGCAACTTCAGCTTCCTGGCGCGCGTGCTCATGCAGCGCATGGGCTGGCGTCAGCCGGCGGTGGATACCGTGGTGGCGGAACCCGGTGCGGCACTGCCCGTGGGCGCTGCCGTTTCGGCCGTGCTGTTTGCCTGTGAAGCGACGGATGCCAGCATTCCTGCTCAGCGCAGCCTCCCTGCATCCTTGCTGCCCCTGGGTTGCGCCAGCTTCCTGGAGCGTGCGCTGGAGCATCTGGCCGAAGCCGGTGTGCGCCGCGTGCATCTGGTGGTGAGCCACCAGCCCGAAGCCCTGCGCCATGTGGTCGGCATGGGCGAACGGTGGGGCTTGGCGGTGCAGTGGCACCTGGCCAAGGATGAGTCCCATCCCTACAGCGTGCTGTCGGTCATTGACTGGCAGGGCGTGGAGCGCGTGGTGGTGGGGCACTCCGAGCGCTGGATTGGGCGCCAGGCTGTGCGAGAACTGGCCGAACGCCAGGCGGTGGCCTGGGTGGACGACCGCGAGCCGCAGTCTTGGTCAGGCTGGGCCTCAGCGACGCCAGCCGCACTGCGCCTGTGGCCCACGGGGGGCAACTGGAACACGCTCATGGCACACCTGCTGGGCGAAGCACCTGAACGGGCCTTGATCTGTGCTGGCGCGCGCACGGCCCGTGCAGGCACGGCCGCGGATCTGCTGGGCGCGCAGGTGGCGGTGGCGGAGCCTGAGCCTGCCCTGGAACCTGCCCGTCAGCTGCCCGGCTCCTGGATCAAGACGCCCTGGGGTGGCATGAGCCCGAGCGCGCGTGTGCACCCGCAGGCCGTGATCGAAGGCCCGGTCCTCCTGGGCCCGGGCTGCCTGGTGGATGCCGATGCGCACATCGGCCCCGAGGTGGTGCTGGAGCGCGACGTGGTGGTCACGCGCGGCAGTTCGGTGGCCCATGCCGTCGTGCTGCCCAACACCTTCATTGGCGAGGGCCTGTCCGTGCAGGGCGGAGTGGCCTGCGGCAACCGTCTGCACCAACTGGATCTGGGCGTCACCATCGAGCTGCCCACGACGGATGGCTTGCTGATGGCCTTGCGCTCGGGTGCCGAAGCCCCCACACCGGGTTGGACCAGCCGTGGGGTAGCGGCGCTGGTCTTTGGCCTGTTCTGGCTGCCGGGCCTGCTGGACGGCTGGTTGCGCACCGCCCGTGGCCTACCGCCGCGCGCCGTGAAGCAGCCGGTGGCAACGGGCGTTCTTGACGCGCTGGGGCAGTCCGGCATGCGCCAACTGTGGGTGGTGGCCGCGCCCGCGCCGCACACGCGGTTCGGTCACTGGCTCAGCCTGGTCAAGCCGCTGGGTGACGTGGTGATGGGCCGGCGCACCTGGTTGGGTCGCCGCCCGCTGGCACCGGCTCAATGGGACTTGCTCAGCGAAGACTGGCGCCAGATCCTCGGCGGCCTGGCCGTGGGTGTGGTGCATGCGCCGGCCTGGCAAGACGACGGGCCTTCGGCCGACAGCCCCGCCGAAGCCGAGACCGCGGCCGATGTCTTCCTGTCGGTGCAGACCGATGCCTCCGTTCGGCGCCGCATGCTCCTGAGCAGGCTGTTCCAGGTGGGCCCGGACCCGCGCGCGGCCCAAGGCGCGGCGGTCGTGGTGCCGCCCGCCTGGCGCGCCGACGCCGTGCCGGAAGGCAGGCCGGATGCTGAAGCCCAGCCGGCGGCTGCCCGGCACAGGGTCGGTCCCGCTGCGCACCCGGTGTCGTGATGGATCAAGTCGTGCATTCGGTGGACAGCCTCGCGAACGACGCCAAGCGGCTGCGCGCGCTGCACGCCTTGAATGTGCTCGACTCGGAACCCGAAGCGGCATTCGATGCACTGGTGAATGCGGCCAGCGAGGTGTGCAAGACGCCCATCGCGCTGCTGAGTCTGGTGGATCGTGAGCGCCAGTGGTTCAAGGCCCGGCATGGGCTGCCAGACACAACCGAGACACCGCGCAGCCAGGCGTTCTGCGCGCACGCCATTCTGGGCAACGGCGCACTGGAAGTGCCTGACGCCTTGCAGGACCCGCGCTTTGCCGACAACCCCTTGGTTGTCGGTGAGCCGGGCATCCGTTTCTACGCCGGCTTTCCGCTGGTGCTGAGTGACGGCTGCCGCATAGGCACCCTGTGCGTCATCGACACCCAGGCCCGCCGCCTGGACGCCGGCCAGCGGGCCGCGATGGCCCACCTGGCCGAAGCGGCCTCGCGTATGCTGGAAATGCGGGTTGAGCGGCAGCGCAAGGTGGCGGTGATGGAGGCGCTGCAGCGTTCAGAGGCGCGCCTGCAGGCCATTCTTTTCCATTCGCCGCTGGGCATCTTCCTGACCGATCCCGAGGGGCGTTGCACCTACACGAATGACCGCTGGCGGACCTTCTACGGCTTGAGTGCGCAAGAAAGCCTTGGCGATGGCTGGACGCGGGCACTCACGGGTGCCACCCGTGCCGCCGTCTTCGAAGCCTGGAATGCGGCGGTGAGGGACGGCGTCCCTTTCGACCTGGAATTCAACGTCAAGGAGCACCTGCCCCAACCGCGCAGGGTGCACTGCAAGGCGCAGGCCCTGCTGAACGCTCAGGGCCAGTTGACCGGCTATGTGGGCATGGTCCATGACATCACGGACCGGGTGGAAGCTCAACGCGAGCAACGCGCCCAGCATCTGCTGCTGAACGCGGCCATCGAAGCCTTGGAAGAAGGCTTCGTGATCTTTGATTCTGCCGGGCGCATGGTGATGTGCAACCAGGTGTACCGCCAGCTCTACCAGTTGAGCGAGGCGGAGTTCCCGCTGGGCAGCACCTACGAGTCCATCCTGCAGCACGGGCTGCGGCTGGGCCACTACCCCGAAGCGCTGGGCCACGAAGACGCTTGGCTGAGTCAGCGCCTGGACCTGCCCGCCAACGGCCACTCGGCGGCTGACCGACTTTTGGCGGATGGCCGTTGGCTGCGTGTGGTGGACCACCGCCAACCCGACGGACACGTGGTGGGCGTGCGCATGGACGTCACCCGGCTGGTAAAGGCGCGCGACGACGCACAGGCGGCTTTGCGTGCCAAAAGCACCTTCCTGGCCAACATGAGCCACGAGGTGCGCACGCCCTTGAATGCGGTCTCGGGCATGTTGACTGCCATGCGCCAGACGCCTTTGTCGCCAACACAGTGGGACTACCTGACACGCGCCGAATCCGCCATGCGGCGCGAGGTGGCCCTGCTGGACGACATTCTGGACATGGCGCGCCTGGAGTCGCTGCAGATCAATGGTAATAGTCCGACGAGCACCCGTTGACGGCGCCTGCCTGGATCAGACGTCGACGAGGTGTCGAAGCAGTTCGAAGCCGACTCGCCACTGCTGGCCATCGCAGTCGAGCGTGGCGATGCGTTGGTTGACGCGCACGATCAAGCCGACGCGGTGCTGCAGGTTCTTGTCGGTGAAGGTCACCCGGTTTCCGACGCGGAAGTCGGCACGGCCTGGAACCTCCGGTGGTGGGCTCGGCCTGGTGAGCTCCATCTCTGCCGGTGCCGCGCCGCGTTCAGTCGACGTATCGGCCGGCTCGGTGCGGATCGCCGCGTAGTGCACTTTGAAGGCCTTGCTGTAGGCCGGATCTTGGACTGCAACGTGGTCCCCGTGCATCCCGACGACGCGAGCCGGCCGCAGCTTCCCGTCGCTCCAGCTGAGGTATCGGATCTGCTGGCCGGTATGCAGCTGCGCGCGCACCTGGACGAGACGTCGCGGGTCAGCCAGCAGTTGCTCGATGACCCAGCTGAGCTGGTACAGCTCGGCGCTGGTTGCCATGGGCAGCTCTTCGATCAGTTTGATGCGCATGAGCGCATTCTGCCGATGGCCGCCGGGCCTGCGTTCAGGCCGCCAGCGGCATGTCCTTCGTGCTGGCGTCGTCCACCCACTTCGAGGCAACCGCCCACGGTAGCAGCTCGTCGATGCGGTTGCTCGGGTGATCGGCGATGCGCTCGAGGACGTGGCGCAGGTAGCGCTGCGGGTTGATCCCGTTCAGCTTGGCCGTGCCCAGCAGCGTGTACATCACCGCCGCCGTGTGGCCACCCGCGTCCGAGCCGACGTGCAAGTAGTTCTTGCGCCCGATGGCGACGCCGCGCAGGGCACGCTCGGCCGCATTGTTGTGGGCGTCGATACGCCCGTCCTCGACGTAGTTCGTCAGCGCCGTCCAGTGGCTCAGCGAGTAGCCGATCGCCAACGCCATCGGCGACTTCGCCGACACCTGCGCCAAGGTCTCGCTCAGCCAGGACTTCAATTCCGTCAGCACCGGCACTGAACGCGCTTGGCGCATTCGTCGTCGTCGCAGCGCCGATCGGCCGTTGACCTGCGCCTCGATCCTGAAGAGCTCGCCGATCCGCACCAGGGCCTGGTGCGCCAGCGTCCCGGGTTGACGCTTCTGCCGCACATGGATGTCCCAGAACTTTCGGCGTGCGTGACTCCAGCATCCAGCTTCAAGGATCCGACCGTCCGTGTAGAGCTTGTCGTACCCGGCGAACGCATCGGCCTGCACAACGCCGCTGAAGTTCTTCAGGTGCCGCTGCGGGTGCTCGCCCTGACGGTCGGGCGAGTATTGGAACCACACCGCCGGCGGCGCCTTGTCGCCGCTCGCGCGGTCATCGCGCACGTACACCCACAGCCGTGCCGTACGCGCCGTCTTGCCCTTGCCACCCAGCGCACGGATCGGCGTGTCGTCGCCGTGGACTTTGCTGGCCTTGAGCACGTGGCGCCCCAACGCATCGGCCAGCGGCGTCAGCATCAGGCCGCAATTGCCCATCATGTCGGTGATGGTCGAGCGGCTCATCTCGACGCTGTCGCGGCCGTAGATCTGGCTCAGCCGGTACAGCGGCACATGATCGGCGAACTTGCTCACCGCAATGTGCGTGAGCAGACCGGCGCCGGCCATGCAGCGGTCCATCGGCCGGCTCGGCGCCAGCGCCTGCGTGATCGTGTGGCAGCCGGCGCAGGCCAGCTTCGGACGTACGTGGCGCACCACGTGGAAGGTGCCCGGCTCGTAGTCCAACACCTCCGAGACGTCCTGACCGATCTCCCGCAGGCCGCCACCGCAGGCCGCACAGCCACACTGGCCTTGCGGCGTGTGAACGACCGTGCGGCGCGGCAGGTGCGCCGGCAGATCACGCAGCCCTGGTCTGGTCTTGGGTTCGCGCTTCTTGCGCTCGGCGTCGAGCGACGTCACGTTGGACTTCAATCCGTCGTCGGTGCCAACGTCAGGCGTCGGTGCAATCGTCGGAGTGGCGACCTGGCCACCAACCAGGTCCAACTGCGCGTGTTCGAGCTTCTCGCTCGAGCGGCCGTACTTCATGCGGCGCAGATACGTCAGCTCGACCTTCATCTTGTCGATGGTCAGCTGCGCGATCTTCAAGGCTTCGTGCGAGCGCTGCACTTCACTGCTCAATGCAGTGTTGCGTGCCACGAGGTCTGCGAACGTCATGACCATGACTTTGCCGGTCGTGAACATCCCTCGCAACGGGACTTCTCCCGTCAACCAATTGCCTTGTCGAATGGCCTCGGCGACTACACCGCCATGCGTGGTTGCCACGTGCGTTCCGGGTGCCGCCAGTCGATGCCTTCGAGCAGCATCGACAGCTGTGCCGTGCTCAGCGAGACGCTCCCGCTGTCGGCCTGCGGCCAGACGAAGCGGCCTCGCTCGAGGCGCTTGGTCAACAGGCACATGCCGTCGCCATCGCTCCACAGCAACTTCACCAGATCGCCCCTGCGACCTCGGAAGGCGAACACGTGGCCGCTGAACGGATCGTCCGTCAACGCCATCTGCACCTTGGCCGCCAGCGAGTCGATGCCACAGCGCATGTCCGTCACGCCGGCGGCGAGCCACACTCGGGTCCCGGCGCGCGGGCCGATCATTCGCTTCGGCGCAGCGCGCGCAAGACACTGCTCAGCATGGCCTCGTCAACGGCGCCGCGAAGGCGCAGTTGGGCGCCGGCGATCTCGAGCTCGATGACGCCGGGACGTGCGCCTCGGTTGACGGCAGCGATCGGCGCCGGCGGCGGCGAAGGCAACACAGCGATATCCGGAATGACGCAGACCGGCAGCAGCGTGGCGCCTTCCTGCGCCACCGCGTCCTTCGCCTTGACATGCTCGCGACGCCACTTGAACAGAAGATTGGCGTTGATGCCGCCCTTCATCGCGATCGCCGCGACCGACGCGCCGGAAACCAAACTTTGCGCGACCATGTCGTCCTTGAACGACCGGTCGTGCAGCCGACGCGTCCGCGCCGACTCTCTTGCTTGATCCTTCATGGTGTGCACCATCTCCGTTGGTGTACACCATCAAGCTGGTGTGCACTCCGTCAGACGATGGTGCCGGCCAGCCGCGGCGGACACAAGAACGGTACTGGTCGGACTATTACGATCAATGTGCAGTTGGCGCCGATGGACCTGGAGGCCATGCTGACCGACCTGGGTGAGGTCTTTGGTTTGCAGGCGGCCGAGAAGTCACTGGAGTTGGTTGTCTGCACCGAACCCGGTATGCCGGAAGTGGTGGTGTCAGACGCACGCCGGCTGCGGCAGGCACTGAACTGCCTGCTGGGCAACGCCGTCAAGTTCACCCAGCAAGGCGAGGTGAAACTGAGTCTGTCGGTGACGGGCGGTGCGGCGGATATGCAGGACGAAGTTGCGTTGCACCTGGTCGTCGAGGACACGGGGCCGGGCATCCCCACCAGCGAGCTGGAGTCCATTTTCCAGCCCTTCGCGCAGGGCGCCATAGGCGCGGTGCGGCGGCAGGGCGGCGCCGGGTTGGGCCTGTCGCTGGCGCAGGGCATTGTCCAGGCGTTGGGCGGCTCCATTAGGGATGGGCTGAAGAAGTGGCCGCATCGAGAGATGCGTGTGCGGTACGTTTCATGATGCGCGATGTGGTGTTGAGTTTCGGCTCGTGGTCGGCCCGCAAGGCCTTGTTTGCGGGCCTCTGGGCCCGCGCTTTGCCCTCATGGGCGCACCTGTGCCATCAATCGCCCTCGAGCCAAGTAGATGTTGGCCAGCGCAAGCGCCGTAAACGCCCGCGTGGCGTTCTTGGCCAGGCCGCGGTAGCGCACCTTGCTGAAGCCCCACAGGCGCTTGACCACGCAGAACACATGCTCGACCCGAGCTCGGATGCGCGACTTGTTGCGGTTCTTCGCCCGCGCAGCCTCGTCAACTTCGCCTTGCCGGTTGCGCACCCGCTCGTTGGTGAAGTCCTTGGCCCGTGGCGCCTTGCCGGCAATCAGGTCCTTCTGACTGGCGTACGCGCTGTCGCCATACACCCGGCGCTCGTTGCCATGCAGCAGCTCCGGAAGAGGATGTTTGTCGTGTACGTTGGCCGCCGTCACCACGGCGCTGTGGGCCAGGCCGCTTTGACTGTCCACGCCGATGTGCATCTTCATCCCGAAGTACCACTGGTTGCCCTTGCGGGTCTGGTGCATCTCGGGATCGCGCGCGTTGTCAGCGTTCTTCGTCGAACTCGGCGCGCCGATGATCGTGGCGTCCACGATCGTCCCGGTCTTGAGCTTGAACCCGCCTTGCTGCAGCACCTCGCCGACCTTGGCAAACAGTTGCTCGCCGAGCTTGTTGTCGTTGAGCAGGCGACGGAACTTCAGCATCGTCGTCGCGTCAGGCACCGGCTCACGACCCAGATCGATGCCCACGAAGCGGCGCAGGCTCGCGCTGTCGTACAGCGCCTCCTCGCAGGCTTCGTCGGCCAGGTTGAACCAGTGCTGGATGAAGTGGATGCGCAGCATGCGCTCCAGTCCGATCGGCGGCCGTCCTCCAACGCCCTTGGGGTAGTACGGCTGCACCACATCGCACAACTGCGCCCACGGCACGATCGCATTCATCGTCGCCAGGAACTCGTCGCGCCGCGTCGGCTTGCGGTACCGCTCGAAGCTCGCGCTCTGATCAGCCGCCATCGCAAGGGTCTGTTGCTTCATCGAACCTCAACGCTTCGAGCCTGATCGGCGTGGACCTTTTTCAGCGAATCCTTAGTGTCAGCAGCCAGCTAGGCGAGGGCAGCCGCTTCGAGGCTGTGGTTCCGGTGCAAGGTGCGTCGCGGAGCAAGGTGCAGGGGCCGGCGCGCGCGTCCGTGCTGCTGCTGGACCCAAGTACTACCGTTGGCAGTGCCGTGGCAGCCATCGCCCACGAGCAGCACTGGCAGTTGGAATGTGCAAGCGACCTGACCCATTGGTCCGCACAGGACCGAATGCCCACTGTTGCGCCGCCGACCTACATCCTGTGTGCCGAACAGTGGGTGACTGAAGCCCGCACGGCCGTTGCGGCGCACTTCGGGCCGGGGCCTGCACCCGTCTGGCTCGTGTTGACCAAGCCACGCCTGGCCGCCATGACCAGCCCTGTGCGCGAAGTTCGAGAGAGCAATGGTCTTCACGCGCTGTCCAAGCCCTTGACCCGACAGCGCCTGTTGGCTGCGATGACGCATGCCGAGAGCGAACGAGCTGGGCAGTTGCCTGCTGCCGCGCCGCGCGCCAGCCCGATGCACAAGGTGCTGATGGGCTTGCGCATCTTGCTGGTGGAAGACAACCCCGACAACCAGTTTGTCGCCACCGAATTGCTGCGCGCTGCGGGGGCACACGTTTCGCTGGCCTGTGATGGCCAGGAGGCCGTCGAGCGGCTTGCTCATGCGGCGTCCTTGCCGGACGTGGTGTTGATGGACATGCAGATGCCCATGATGGGTGGCCTGGAGGCCACACGGCGCCTGCGCGCAATGCCCGCCCTGCAGTCGCTGCCCATTGTGGCCGTCACCGCCAATGCCTCAGCGGCGGACAGGCAGTCGTGCCTGGATGCGGGCATGAATGAGCACGTGGGCAAGCCCTTTGACCTGGCCCACCTGGTCATGGTCATCCTGGACCTGACGCGGCACCAGGCGTCACTGCCAGCCCCCCCGCCCGAGGGCTCGGTGCTGCCCATGGCGCTGGCGGAGGCCCATGGCGTGGACCTGGCTGGCGCGCTCAAGCGCCTGGGCCACGACGAGGAGCTGTACCTGGAGATGCTGGACCGCTTGATCCAGGACCTGCACAAACTGCCAGACCAAGTGTTGCAGGACGTCAGCCGTGCCAATTCTCTGCAGGCTTCGCGCCTGTTCCACAAGCTCAAGGGGAGCGCCGGCACATTGGGCGTGCAGGAGCTGTATGAGGCTTCAGCGGCGGCCGAACGCGAGTTGGCTGCGGAGCCGTCTGGCCCTGCCGCCATGGTGTTGGCCGAGCGCGCCGTGGCCGTGATGCTGAGCAGTCTTCCCCGGCTGGAAGCCTTGCAGTCCCGGTGGTCTGAGGGCACGTGGGTGCGAGAAGGCCGTGAAGAGCCGCTGGACCCCTTGCAAGCCGCCAACCTGCAGGAACTCCGGGCCCTGCTGGAACGCAGCGACCTGGGTGCCCTGGACGTCGGCTCGCATCTTGGCCTGTCGGCCCGCGAGGAAGTCCAGCCTTGGGGCAGTGTGCTGGACAAATCCATTCGGCAGTTGAATTTTCCCGCGGCCCTGGAAGCACTCAGCGGGCTGCAAGCACACCTGGGGAGATCCGGGACATGTACACCACGAATATGAGCCTGAACCCCAGCCCGGCTTCAGCCAAGGACCCGCAGGAAGACCTGGTCCGGCGGCCGCGCCTGCTGTTGGTGGACGATGACATCAACAGCATCCTGGCGCTGCGCAGCGCCCTCGCGCTGGACCACCAACTGATCATGGCTCGCAGCGGCGCCGAAGCCTTGCAGCTGCTACAGGGAGAGCCACCCGACCTCATCCTGTTGGATGTCGACATGCCGGGCATGGACGGGTATGAGGTCTGCCTGCGGCTGAAGTCCGCTCCCATCTTGCGCGATGTCCCGGTCGTGTTCATCACGGCGCACCGAGACTCGGCCGCAGAAGTCAAGGGCCTGGACGTGGGTGCCGCGGACTTCATCAGCAAGCCCGTGGAGCCTCGCATCGTGCGCGCACGCGTGCGCACCCAGGTGATGCTGAAGCAGCAGGCCGACATGCTGCGCCGGCTGGTCTATGTGGACGCGTTGACGGGCGTGGCCAACCGCCGCCAGGCCGATGAACGCCTGAACGAATACTGGCGGGTGAGCCAACGCGCCGGCCAGCCGATGGCGGCGCTGCTCATCGATGTGGACCACTTCAAGCAGTACAACGACCGCTTCGGTCACGCCACGGGCGACCGCTGCCTGCGTGCGGTGGCCCTGGCGTTGAAGTCGGTGCTGCTGCGTGGCGGCGACCTGCTGGCCCGTTACGGGGGTGAAGAGTTCGTCTACCTGCTGCCCGATACAGACCTGAAGGGCGCGGAGTCCGTGGCCCAACGCGCCTTGCAAGTCGTGCGCGATCTGCGCATCCCGGATGAGCAAGGCCAGCACCTCAGTGAAGTGACGGTGAGCCTGGGCCTGGCCAGCTCAGAAGTGGACGCCGTGCCAGAGGCGTTGGACCTGTTGGACCTGGCGGACCGGCGCCTGTACCAGGCCAAGCAGGCGGGCCGTGACCGGTACGTGAGCCCTTCCGCTGGATAGAGGCCATAAACGGCAAAAATGCATTATGTGCTGACAATGACACTCGCCGATTAAAGCTTTCCGGTGACGAACCGAAAAGAGGTCACCACCTACGGAGGCATGGGCATGAGCCGTCGCAGCAAGCTGATCGCATTTTTTGCACTCTTAAGTACCCTCTTGTGTGGGTACACCGTCACCGGCGGGCTCATCAATTGGCAGTACTTCGGCACCGTGTCCACCGGACTGCCCTACGTGGCCTCCACTGGGTCACCGCTGTACGCCGAATTCACGCGCACCCTGCCCGCAGGGCTCCCTGCATTGCCCACGAACCTGGCCTCGAAGATCAGCTTTTCGCTGCCTGAAGGGCGCGACATCCGCCTGAACTCCCAGGGCCTGATACCCGACAGTGACAGCAAGACCAATCTGCAGTTGTCCGCAACCGCGGACGTCTGGGTCACCTTCCTTAGCGAAGGCGCGGGCTACCGCAACAGCGTGGGTTACTTCACTTACGACCTGGCCAACCCGCCGACTTCCCGCGATCAGGTGCAGGAGAAGATCGTCTTTGTCAACGCGTCTATGCCTTCGCCGCTGGACCAGGCCAGCAGCACGCGCCAGAACACGGTGTACCTGGGCTCGTTCCCTGCCGGCACGGGCGTGGGCTTCTTCATCGTGTCCGACGGCTACTCGCCCACGGGCCGAACCCTCAATGGCACCAGGACCGGCGGTGTGAAGGACAACGTCAGCAGCAAGAACGTTTTCTACACGTTGCGCGCCTTGAACCCCGAAGCCACCAGCACACAGAACCTGAATGTCCACACGGTGATCTTGCGTGAGCTGAGCACCTCGCGACCCGACTACCAATTGCTGGTCATCGGCTTTGAGGACATCAACCGCGAGCAGGGTGGCGACCATGACTTCAACGACGTCGTGCTGGGCATCCACGTGAACCCGCGCACGTCGCTGGCCAACCTGGACTCGCTGGCGCCCTTGGTCTCTGCCGCAGACGCGGACACCGACGGTGACGGGGTCAAGGACCTGTTGGACGAGTACCCGAACGACGCCACACGCGCCTTCTCGCGTTCCTATCCCAGCGCCACGGGCTGGGGCACACTGGCCTACGAAGACCAGTGGCCTGCACGGGGCGACTACGACCTCAATGACGTGGTGATGCGCTACCGCTCCAAGGAAATCCTCAACGCCCAGCGCAATGTGGCTGCGGTGGAGATGGAACTGGGTGCCGTGGCCCGTGGTGGCCTGGTGGACAGCGGCTTTGCCGTGCACTTTCCGGGCATCAGCGCCAGTGTGGTGAGCAGTGCCACGCTGTCGGTCAACGGTGCAGCGGCCACGCCGCTGGCTGTGGAAGCCGGGCAGTCCGAGGCGGTGTTTGTGGTGATGCCCTCGTCGCTGGCGGCCATGCCGTCGCCCACGGGCTGCTCGTTCGCCAATTCCCAGACCGGGTGCCCGGCGGTGCCCATCAAGAACTACAAGCTGACCGTCAACTTCAGCAGCGCGCGGGCTTCAAGCCTGTTCTCGCCGCCCTACAACCCGTTCATCTTCCGCGTGGGTGAGCGTGGCCGTGAAGTTCACCTGCCGGGCAAACCGCCCACGGCACTGGCCACCACATCGCTTTTCAAGACCGGCGTGGACAACACGACCGCGGGCACCACCACCACCTACATGGACGCGCAGCGCCGGCCCTGGGCGCTGGACATCCCGACCAGCTGGAAGCACCCGGAAGAACGGACCGATGTCATCCGGGCCTATCCCGCCATCGTGGACTGGGCCCGCACCGGGGGCACGTCAAACAAGGATTGGTACACCACGCCCGTGACGTCCTTGACCTACCGCGCTCCCTGAGCGGCAACCGAAGGTATCCGACATGAACAAAGCAATCTCTTGCGCGGTGTTGGCGGTTTCAGCCGCCTTGGTGGGCTGTGGCGGCGGCGGCGGCGGTGCGGACAGCGGGTCCGGAGGCACGTCCGGCGGCGGCACGGCGGCGCCCACCACCTTCGATCAGGTCGTGCCCGGCACGACCATGAGTTGGGACACCAGCCGAAGTGGCGCCTTTGCCGTCACGGTCACCAATGCAGCCGGAACGTCAGCGGCGAATGCCGCGGTGCGGGTGTTCACCATGACCATGGTGAACCCGGACGATGGCACGCCGCTGGACGAGGCGGTGGCGCTGGACCTCATCGACACGGCCGTGACGGACGGTGTTGGCCAGGCGAGCTTTGACGTGCGCCTGCCCGACAGCTTGACCGAGGTGCTGGTGGTGGTGACCTGGGACGACCAGAAGGCCATTCGTCGCGTCACGCTGGCCAGCACCGTGAACAGCCTGGCCGTGAGCACGGCGCTGTAGCTCGGCTGTGTATTTCAGCCCAGAGCGCTGAGCATCTCGGCAGTCACGAGCACCACGCCGGCTTCGGTGCGCCGGAAGCGGCGTGCGTCTTCCGCGGCGTCTTCACCAATGACCAGCCCTACCGGCAGGTCGCACCCGCAGTCCACCACAGCCTTGCGGATGCGGCAGCCCGAGCGCACCACCGTGCCTGGCATCAATACGCTGTCCTGCACCTGCGCGAAGGACTCGACGCGGACGTTTGGAAAGAGCACGGAATTGCGCACCAGGGAGCCGCTTACCACGCAGCCGCTGGCCACGATGGTGTTCACGTTTACGCCGGGCTGCCCGGCATGGTCGGGCACGAACTTGGCCGGCGGCATCTGGATCTGGTGCGTCCACATGGGCCACTCGTTGTCGTAGATGTCCAGCTGCGGCAGCGTGGCCGCCAGGTCCAGGTTGGCAGCCCAGTAGCTGTCCAGCGTGCCCACGTCGCGCCAGTAGTTTTCGGCGTCGTCTGAAGAACGCACGCAGGACATCGAAAACGGATGCGCCAGCGCCTGCTGTTCCCGCACGACCTTGGGAATGATGTCCTTGCCGAAGTCGTGGTTTGACTGCGGGTCCTGCAGGTCGGCCTCGAGCAACGCGTACAGGTAGTCGGCGTTGAAGATGTAGATGCCCATGCTGGCCAGGCAGCGGTCGGGCTGGCCCGGCATGCTCTTGGGGTGCTCTGGCTTTTCCTCGAAGCTGGTGATCATCCGGTCGGCATCGGCACCCATCACCCCGAAGGCCGTCGCCTCTTGCCGAGGCACCTCGATGCAAGCCACCGTGCAGGCGCGGCCACTCTGCACGTGGTCTTCCAGCATGATGGAGTAGTCCATCTTGTAGACGTGGTCGCCGGCCAGGATCAGCACGAACTGCGGCCGCTTGGTGCGGATGATGTCCAGATTCTGGTACACGGCGTCGGCTGTGCCGCGGTACCAGCTGTCTTCGTCGATGCGCTGGGACGCAGGCAGCACTTCCAGGGTCTCGTTGAGTTCCCCGCGCAGGAAGCTCCACCCGCGCTGCAGGTGCCGGATGAGCGAGTGCGACTTGTACTGCGTGATGACGGAAATGCGCCGGATGCCGGAGTTGACGCAGTTGGACAGCGCAAAGTCGATGATGCGGAACTTGCCGCCAAAGAAGACCGCAGGCTTGGCCCGGCGGTGGGTCAGGTCCTGGAGCCTGGAGCCGCGCCCGCCGGCCAGGACCAGGGCCAGGGTTCTGCGCACCAACTGGCTGCTGTGCAACTGCTTGCTCAAAGTGGGCTCTCCTGCTGGGCTTCCAGCGCCACCACGGCATGGGCCGGGACTTGAATCCGGCCATCAGTGACGGGCGTGGGTTCTATGGAAGTGCTGTCCAGCAAGGTGTGCCACTGGCCCTGGGGCAGGTTGGGCAGCTGGAACTGCACGTCGTGGTGTGCGGCGTTAAAGACTAGGAGCAGGGGAGGCTGCGCGATGGCGCCGTCGCCGCTGCTGCTGCGGTCGCCCAAACCCAAGCCCAGGCAAAGCCCCAAGGTTCGTGTGTGCGGGCAATGCCAGGCGCCGTCGTCCAGCCGGTGGCCGTCAAGCGTCAGCCACTGCACCTGGTGCTCTTCCAGCCAGGTGCTTCGGCGAAGCACGTCACGGCTGCGCCGAAGCGCCAGCCAGGCCTGGGTCTGTGCCAGGAGGTTCGCATCCGCCTCAGCCCACTGGATCCAGGTGGTGTCGTTGTCCTGACAATAGGCGTTGTTGTTGCCACCCTGGCTGTGGCCCAGCTCGTCGCCGGCCAGCAGCATGGGTGTGCCGACGGAGACGGCCAGTGTTGCCATCAGGGCGCTTGACAGGCGCCCACGGCGCCACCGCACCTGCGGGTCTTCCGTGGGGCCTTCGGCACCGCAGTTCCAGCTGTGGTTGTCGCCGTGGCCGTCGCGGTTGTCTTCGCCATTGGCCCGGTTGTGCTTGGCGTTGTGGCTGACCAGGTCGCGCAGGGTGAAGCCGTCGTGCGCGGTGATGAAGTTGATGCTGGTGCAGGCGGCGCGGCCGGAGCCCGCGAACTGGGCGCTGGAGCCCGCCACCACATCGGCCAGCGCAGCACGTGGCGTGTGGCCGCACAGCCAGAAGCGCCGCGCGGTGTCGCGGAAGCGGTCGTTCCACTCTTGCCAGGGCGCGTCGAAGCGGCCCAGCTGGTAGCCGCCGGGCCCGATGTCCCAGGGCTCGGCAATGAGGCGGCAGCGGCCCAGCACCGGGTCTTGGCGCATGGCGGCCAGCAGCGGCGCGTCGGCCCTGAAGCCCTGGTGGCCCACGCGCCCGAGCACGGGTGCTAGGTCAAACCGGAAGCCGTCCACCCCCATGTGCTGCACCCAGTGGCGCAGGGCGTCCAGCGCCAATTGCAGCGTCCAAGGGTCTTGCAGATTGACCACGTTGCCGCAGCCCGCCCAGTTTTCGTACTGGCCGGCGTGGTGCGGGTGGTGGTGGTAGCTGTGGCGGTTGGACAGGCCGCGCAGGTGCAGCGTGGGGCCTTCCAGGTCGCTCTCGGCGGTGTGGTTCAGCACCACGTCCATGACCACTTCAAACCCGGCGGCATGCAGCTGGCGCACCATTTCACGGCACTCGGCCCGCGCACTGGCGCTGGTCTTGCCGGTCGACAGGCGCGGCTCGGGCGCAAACCAGGCCGCGGGGTTGTAGCCCCAATGGTTGCGCAGGCCCATGCGGGTGAGGCGAGGTTCGTCCAGCCAGTGCATCAGCGGCATGAGACTCAATGTCGTCACGCCCAGGTCGCGCAGGTGCTGCAGCACTGCCGGGTGAACCAGGCCCAGGTAGGTGCCGCGAAGAGCCTCTGGCACCTGCGGGTGCCGCTGCGTGAGTGCGCGCACATGCGCTTCGTACAGCACCGCATCGGGTGCCGGCGCCCGCACATGTTCCGACGGGTCCACCAGGGGTAGAACCGCAGTGGTCACGGCCAGCCAGGCCGCGCCGGCGCTGTCGCGGCGGTCGGGGTTGCCGTGGCCGTCGTGGTCGCGCCTGAGGCCCTGCGGGTCTTCGCGGACCCTCACTTCGCGTGCCGCGGGGTCGAGCAGCAGCTTGTGTGCGTTGTGGCGCAGGCCGGCGGCGGGGTGCCAGGGTCCGTGGGCACGCAAGCCATAGGGCCTGCCGGCGCCGACACCGTCCAGGTGGCCGTGCCAGACCCCGTGGGTGCGGTGGGGCAGGGCGTGCCGTTGCAGTTCCTGCCGCCCCAACTCGTCAAAGAGGCACACCTCCACCGCCGTGGCGTCCGGGGCGTAGACACTGAAATGCGTGCCTGTGGCTTGGGTGACCGGGCCCAGCGGCCAGGGCGAACTTTGCGGGGCGTGCCGTACGGGCAGGGCGTCGCGCTTCATGCAGGCCTGTGCCGGCTGGTGCTCAACCGCGCAGGGCGGCGTTGAGCAGGCTGTGGATGTCCGGGAAGCGCGCCTGGTAGTCCGCCTGGCTGGCCTGCAGCACCTTGCGCGCCGTGTCGGCGCCATAGACCTCGTGGATCTCGCACGCGCCGGCAGGGTCGTCCGGCCCGCGCTTGTAGGTCAGGAAGTAGTGCTTCAGGCGCGCGATGACGGCGGGCGGTACATCGGTGATGTCGCGCCAGGCGCCGTAGGTGGCGTCGCCCTTGAGCACGGCAATGATCTTGTCGTCGGCTTCGCCCTTGTCGATCATGCGCATGCCACCAATGGGAATGGCCTGGGCCTGGATGTCGCCGCGCGAGATCTGGTTTTCCGTGAGGATGCAGATGTCGATCGGGTCCTCGTCCCCTTCGATGTCGGCACGGCCCGTGGCCTGGGCGGCCAGCTGGGCCACAGCGTCTGCGCACAGGGTGCGTGGCACAAAGCCGTACAAGCAAGGCAGCACATTGGAAAAGCTCTGCGGCCGGTCGATCATGAGGTGGCCGGTGATCTTGTCGATCTCGTACTTCACGGTGTCAGTGGGCACGATCTCGATGAAGGCCGTCAGCACCTGTGGAAAACGCTCACCCACGTCGATGCCGTGCCAGGGGTGCGACTTGTGCAGCAGGCCTAACAGGTTCCACAAGGGTTCTTTGACACGCTGATCCATGACGGGGTGCTCCTTCAGATGGTGTGCAGACTACAGATGCAAGCCGCGCGCTCATGCCGCGCGGGCATGGGACCGAACTCTAGCCAGCATCGCTCTGCAGCTTGACCCGGAACAACTGTCTGAAGCACCGCCATATCTCCGTGCTGGCTGACACCCGCGCCGATCAAACGAATTGAGTCGGTTCAGGCCCGCTACTCGGCCTTTGCCGGGCGCCCCAAATCGGTTCAATGCGGGCTGACCCCTGCAACGCGGGCTTGAGCGTGGACTCATGGCTGATGCAGGTTCGCAATACCAAGGACACACCATGAGCACACAGGCCCTGACCGAGAACAGCGTCCGCGAGGAACTCCGCTATGGCATAGGCACTGACGCCGCTGCAGCCGACCCCTACGACGTGTTCCGCGCGATTAGCCTCAGCCTTCGCCGCCGTTTGCTGGACAACCTGGAAGCCACGCGCAGCGCGCAGGTGCAGGCCGAACAGAAGCGGGTGTACTACCTCTCCATGGAATTCCTGGTGGGGCAGTCGCTTATCAACAATGCACTGAACCTGGGCAGCGCATCGGGTTGTGGTGCTGCACTGGACGCGCTGGGGCACAAGCTGGAGTCGGTCGCCGCACACGAGCCGGACGCCGCCTTGGGCAATGGCGGCCTGGGCCGCCTGGCGGCCTGCTTCATCGACTCCATGGCCACGCTGGGAATTGCAGGAACCGGTTGCGGCCTGCGCTACGACTTCGGGCTGTTCAAGCAGGAAATCGTTGATGGCCAGCAGCGCGAGCGCCCCGACAACTGGAACGCCGAAAGCTCGCCTTGGCTGCTGGAACGTCACGCCGAGTCGCACCAGATCCCGCTGTACGGGCATGTGGAACACGTGCAGGCGCCCAATGGTGAATACCTGCCCATGTGGATGGGCTGGCGCAGCGTGATCGGGGTGCCTTACGACATGCCGGTGGTGGGCTGGGGCGGCCAGACGGTGAATGTCCTGCGCCTGTATTCCGCCAAGAGCTCCGAGAGCTTTGACATGCAGATCTTCAACTCCGGCGACTTCGTCAAGGCCGTGGAGCAGAAGGTGGCGTCAGAGACCATTTCCAAGGTGCTGTACCCCACGGATGCGGTGGACGCAGGGCGTGAACTGCGCCTGGTGCAGGAGTACTTCCTGGTGGCCTGTTCACTGCGCGACGCGCTGCGGGACTTTGACCGACTGGGTCGGCCCATCGCTGAATTGCCAGAGCGCGTCGCCATCCAGATGAACGACACGCACCCTTCGCTGGCGGTGGCGGAACTGATGCGCATCCTGGTGGACGAACGGCAGCTGCCCTGGGACGACGCCTGGCAGCTGACGGTGAACACGCTGGCCTACACCAACCACACCCTGATGCCCGAGGCGCTGGAGCGTTGGCCGGTGGACCTGGTGCAGCACGTGCTGCCCAGGCATCTGCAGATCATCTACGAGATCAACCACCGGTTCCTGCAGCAGGTGGAGCAGCGCTGGCCCGGCAATGGCGCGGCCAAGGCTGAACTGTCGATCATTGAGGAAGGCGCGGTACGCAAGGTGCGCATGGCCAACCTGAGCATCGTCGGCAGCCACTCGGTCAATGGTGTCGCTGCGCTGCATACGCAGCTGGTGAAGAGCCACCTGGTGCCGCGGTTCCACGAACTCTGGCCGGCCAAGTTCAACAACAAGACCAACGGCGTAACACCACGCCGCTGGATCAACCAGGCCAACCCGGCGCTCGCATCACTCATCACCGAAGCGGTGGGTGAAGGCTGGCTGCGTGACCTGGACCGGCTCAAGGGCCTGGAGCGGTATGCCGGCGACACCGGCTTCCTGGACCGGCTGGGTGCAATCAAGCGGCAGAACAAGCTGCGCCTGGTGCGGCATGTGGCCGAGAACCAGCGCATCAAGGTCAACCCCGACACCCTGTTCGATGTGCAGTGCAAGCGCATGCATGAATACAAGCGGCAACTGCTGAACGTCCTGCACGTGGCCCACCTGTACCTGCGGATCGTGGACGACGGTGAGCAGATCACGCCCAGAACACACCTGTTCTCCGGCAAGGCCGCACCGGGCTACTGGATGGCCAAGGAGATCATCCACTTGATCAATGCGGTGGCCAGCACCGTGGCCCAGGACCGCCGCGCCGCCGGGCAACTGAGCTGCGTCTTCATTCCCGACTACCGTGTGTCAGTGGCCGAGTGGCTGATTCCATCAGCTGACGTGAGCGAGCAGATTTCCACGGCGGGCCTGGAAGCAAGCGGTACGGGCAACATGAAGTTCGCCATGAACGGCGCGCTGACGGTGGGCACGTGGGACGGGGCCAACATCGAGATGGCCGAACACATCGGCGAGGAGAACATGTACATCTTCGGGCTGCGCGCTGAAGAGGTGGAAGCCTGGCGACGCGACCGCTACGAACCCTTCCGCGTGGCCGAGGGTTCGCCCGCGCTCAAGCGCGTGCTGGACGCCATTGCACAGGGCCGATTCGGGCGCACGCCAGGGCAGTTTGCCGGCATTGTCAACGCGCTGATGAACTGGGACACCTATTTCGTGCTGGCGGACTTCGACGCTTATGCCAACACCCAGGGCCGGATCTCTTCCGACTTCAAGCAGGTGGCGGATTGGCAGCGCAAGTGCTTGTTGAACATTGCACGGATGGGCTTCTTCAGCAGCGACCGCACCATCCGGGAGTACGCCAAGGACGTGTGGAAGCTGCCGGTGCCTGCGGACCGGGCGGCTTGAGGCTGATTCGCGCGCAACGCCTGGAGACCGGTTCGGCTCAAGTCGGGGCGCCGTGCGCCGAAAAAGCCCCAATCGTTATCAGGAACTCGCCTTGTCCGCTTCGCTCGTTGCCACCCGGCCTGCAGTGCAGACCACGCCCGCTTCTACCCCCAGGGCCACTGTCCTGGTGGTCGACGACCAGGACATGCAGCGCCTGATCGTCAAGCGGACCCTGGGCAAGATGAGCTACCAGGTCGTGGAGGCCGCCAGTGCTGAAGAGGCGCTGGCCTTCATGGCTGAGAAGCCCGTGGACATCGTGCTGAGCGACTGGGTCATGGACGGCATGGACGGCACCCAGCTGTGCCAGGCCCTGCGTGCGCAGGCTGACCGGCCTTACGTGTATTTCATCCTGATGTCCTCTCGCGACAGCCGCGAAGACCTCCTGGCAGGCTTGAGCGCCGGTGCGGACGACTTCCTGCGCAAGCCGCTGGACGTGGACGAACTGTCGGTTCGCTTGCGCGCCGGCGAGCGGGTGCTGGACCTGCAGGCCCGGCTGCGCGCGCGGCAGCGCGAACTGGAGCTGGCGTCACAGCAGATCCAAGAAGACGTGGATGCCGCTGCCGGATTCCAGCGCGGCTTGTTGCCCGCGCACAAGCACGGTCAGCAGGAAGGCGCTGTTCAGTGGCTGTTCATGCCTTCCAATGCGGTCTCGGGCGACGCGCTGAACTATTTCCAAGTCGATGACCAGCATCTGGTCTTCTACCTGATGGACGTGTCCGGCCACGGCGTGGCCGCTGCCATGGTGGCCATGAACGTCGCGCAATACCTCAACCCCGAGGTGGAGGGCTGTGTGTTCAAGCAGGCACAGGGACGCCGCGTGGTGCTGGATGCCGCTTCGGCTGTGGCCGAACTGAACCGGCGCATCTGCGCACAGGAGACGGCCGACAAGTACCTGACCTGCGTCTACGGCATCCTCCATCTTCGAACGGGCAGGCTGCAGCTGGTGCGGGCCGGCCACCCGCTGCCCATGGTGGTGCACGCCGACGGAACATGCGATGCGATCGCCGAAGAAGGCGACATGCCGGTCGCTCTGTTCCCGGACGCGGAGTACACCAACCACGAATTGCAACTTCGCCCGGGCTCGCGGCTGGTGGTCTTTTCTGACGGCATCACCGAGTGCGACGACGCCGTGGGTGAGGCCTACGGCGAAGCACGGCTGAGGCGCTACTTCACTTCCCGTGCAGGCCAGCCATTGCAGCAAGTCACGGCCGAATTCGGCCAGGAAATTCAGGCCTGGCGGGGCTTCCCGACCCAGACCTTCCAAGACGACATCTCACTGATGGTCGTCGAGTTCGCCCCCCGGCCCGAGCGGGCCGCCAACCCCCCTTGAAGAGAGGAACCCACGATGTCAATTCTGAGCATGCACAGCCACGGAGCCATCACCGTGTTCACCCTGGCCACGCCCAAGTTCGACGCCTCCCTGGTGCCCGAGTTCAAGCGGGAGTTCACCGAGCTGGCCAATCCCATGCCCAAGGACTTGGCCTTGGACCTGAGCGCCGTGCGCTTCGTGGACTCCAGTGCGCTGGGCGCCCTGGTGTCGGTCTACAAGTCCGCTGCCGGAAGCCGGGTGCGCCTGGTGGGCGTGACCGCGCCTGTGCTGGGCCTGCTCAAGCTCACGCGCATGGACCGTGTCTTTGAAATCGTCGAAGCACTGGAACCGGCCGCGGCCTGAACGCCTGAGCCTTCAAAACCGCAGGACAACAAAGGACCGCACATGAAAGCCATGATCCTGGCAGCAGGCAAGGGCACGCGTGTCAGACCGCTGACGCACGTCATGCCCAAGCCGATGATTCCCCTGATCCGCAAGCCGATCATGGAAGCCATCGTGGACCACTTGCGTGCGCACGAATTTGATGAGATCTACGTCAACACCAGCTACCTGTCGCAGTCTATAGAGGACTATTTTCGCGACGGTGATCGATTCGGCGTGCGCATGGCCTTTTCCTACGAAGGCGAGTTGCGCGACGGCGAGTTCATCGACCGGCCTGTGGGCTCGGCCGGCGGCATGCGGCGCATCCAGGACCACTGCTGTTTCTTTGACGACACCTTTGCTGTGCTGTGTGGCGACGCGCTGATCGACGTCGACCTGAGCGAGGTCCTCAAGTTCCATCGCCAGAGCGGGGCCATGGCCACCATCGTGACCAAGACGGTGCCCTGGGAAGAGGTGCACCGCTACGGCGTGGTGGTTAGCGATGCTTCAGGTCGCGTTGAGCGCTTCCAGGAAAAGCCCAAGCGTGCTGAGGCTGCTTCCAACACCATCAACACTGGCATCTACCTCTTTGAGCCGTCGGTTTTCGAGCACATCCCGGCCGAAGGCGAATACGACATCGGCTCGCAGCTGTTCCCCAAGCTCATCG